>Ga0209278_1000083_pt1 | contig 149630 bp, 131 predicted proteins | sample JI81BgreenDNA_FD_187504 | JGI IMG/M metagenome (GOLD analysis project Ga0209278, IMG submission 187504) | Wastewater effluent complex algal communities from Wisconsin, to seasonally profile nutrient transformation and Carbon sequestration -... | ecosystem: Engineered > WWTP > Effluent > Algae... | reverse complement strand
TTATCAGTTATCAGTCAGCAGTTAGCAGTAAACAGCCAATAGAGTTGGTGGTAGTAGATGCTTTGGGTAGAGAAGTGTATAGAGAAACTTCGCAGGCTCAAAATTTACGCACTAACTTGAATGTGAGTAACTTGGCTGCTGGGGTGTACTTAGTGAAAGTACAAGACGGTGAGCAAACGGCTACGAAAAGGTTGGTGGTGGAGTAAATTTCAGTGAGCAGTAAACAGTTATGATAACTGTTTAGTGATAACTATTGCATATAAGCTGCCAAGTAATTGAATATTTGAAGGCGTATGTGCTTTGTTTTTCTCTTATTATCTTAGTAAGCAGTACTTGAAGGCTAGGATATAAAAATGGTAGTTGTCATAAAAAACAACTACCATTTTTAGTGTAAAATTATCATTAATTTTTTAGCTATGATAAAAGGATATTAGGGTAGCCAAATGCGTAATCCAAGAACTAATATATCATCTATTTGCCTTTGTTGCCCTTCATTCATGTATTCATCAATGCTATGGTCTAAAATACTTTTTTGTTCCTGAAGAGGTTCTTGATGAATAGAAAATAATAGCTCTCTAAATCTTTTGACCATAAATTTACGTTTATCTTTTCCGCCAAATTGGTCTTGGTAACCATCAGAACAGAGGTATAACATAATATAATCTTGCCTTGTTGTATGTTGTATAGGCGTTGGTACTGAGGTCATAGCTCTACCTTTTTCTGCCTGCCAAACCGCAGCAGGTGCTAAATGTATTTGATGTAATGTAAATATTCTATCAAGCTCTTGGTCACTTTGATGTCCTCCAATAGGTTTTTTGTCAGCTTTTATTTCTATCATTTGTTTTTTCTCACTTGTATTGTTATATAGAGAAGGGTTCAATACTCCAGCTTTTCCGTCCATAACCATAAACATCGAATTCATAGCACCTGCATAGAAAATCGTATGTTGTATCATGTCCCATGTGATAATGGCTATATCCATACCATCTCTACTTTGAGTTTCATTTTGTTTAAGTACTCTTCTTATTTCTGTATGTAATAAGTTAAGTATTTTATCAGGCATCACGATACTTTGCTGTACTACAATTTCATACAATAGTTGATTGCCAATCATAGACATAAAAGCACCTGGTACGCCATGCCCTGTGCAGTCTGCTACTGCCATTATGATTGTATCTTCTACTTCATTGAACCAATAAAAATCCCCAGAAACTATATCTCTTGGACGGAATAAAATGAAAAAATTATCTGCACCTACTACACTGGCTATTTTACTATCCAAGGGCAACATAGCTTGTTGGATACGTTTGGCGTAGGCTATACTTGCTGTAATATTTTTATGAGTAGCTTCTATTTCATGTTTTTGATGATTGACAAGTTCCAAAGTTCTTGAAAGTTCGTCATTCATACTTCCCAATTCTTCTTTTTGTTGGTTTACTACGGCTAAGGTATTTTGTAACTCGTGAGTACGTTCTGTTACTTGTTCTTCTAAGTGAGCTTTTTGGTTGGCTAAAATAGCTTGTTTTTCTTTTTCTTGTTCCAACGTTTTGGCAGAAAGTTGTTGCACCTCATCTATTTGTGCTAACAAAGAAAAATTCAGTTTTGCATTTTGGCGAGCTATGTACACCGCCATAGAAAACGGTAAACTTGACAAGCCTATAAATAAAATTGTACCTCTTAGCTCCATAGACAACTGCATACCTTGGTATTGTAGTACATTAATGGGGATAATTGTTAGACCTAATATAAACACACCTCCACCAATAATCCATGCACTTGGTTTTTTTTGACGTATTGCCACAATAATAATGCGTAAACTTTCCACTAACAATACCATTAAAACTACAAAACGAACTGTTCTTCGTAAACCTAATGGCAGTTTAATAAGTGAAAAAGAAATTAATAAGTCTGCCAAAAAAATAATGGTGATAATAGCAAAAAGGTAGTGAAAATGCTTGGGTTGTTTTTCGTAAAATACAGAATATAAGAACCCCAAATAAGTTGCAATAAAAAGATAAGCTGCGACGTTGCCATAATTAAGCAAAAATATATGAGCATAGGTATTGTCATACCAACCAAAAGTCTTATAATTTAGTAGCAGTAATGATGTTACAACTCCTGTAAATAAGCTAAACCAAACATTAACTTTATCTCTTTGAAAGAACAAGAAAAATAAAAAATGTAAAACCCAAAGTGATAAATAGATACCGCCCAAGATATTGAAGTTTCCAAAAAAAGTTTGCAAGGTATGCAGCTTGTAGCTTACTGTATCATTCATAGATTGGCTAAAGAAAATCTCAAAACCAAAGTATTTGAATGAATTGCCTAATCTTTTACGTTGTTGTTGGGCTTGTTGGTTAGAGAACCGAATAGCTAAAGTATGTATGTCTGAGCTGTCCAAGTAAATAGCTACAGGTAAATCGTTGGAAATGAAGGGTTTTTCATCTGCTATTGTAGTACCGACTTTACCAAATTTTTGTAATAATACACCATCTAAATATACTTCAGATGCACCTGTTTGATTAATCATCAGAGCATGAACTTGATTTTTCAGGTTATCTTCTACTTTAAAAGTAAGCCGAAACCATGCTATTCCTGTCCATTTATTTTTTGGTAAACTATCTACAGGTAATTGTGTATTGATAAAACGCAACCAATGTGCATCATTATACTCTTTGTTTTTCCATTGTGCGGAGTCTCCTGCATTGTACCGCCAACCTACTCTACTCAACGGCAGTATGTATTGATTTTGTTGCGTCATTTTTTCTTTTAATAGTACAAAAATACTATTGTTTGTAGTTGTTGCCACAGGATTTTGGGCATACATAGCCTCAAAAACGACTAACAAATGAAATACAAAAAATAAAACAAAACCGTAAATACGTGCCATAAAGGTAAAGTAGTGTGTAAAAAAATAGATAGGTAAGAAGTATAGCTGTTGGTTGTTGCTTGTTACTTGGTTCGCAAATTTAGTAGTTGCTCTGGCGTGTACTTATCTGCATACTCCTCATACCACTTCACTAAGGTTTCTTCGCCCAATTTGTCATAGATATAACTAAACATTTGCTCTAAAATGTTTCGCATTTCTTCATTATTTTCTTCTTCTGTTTTTTGTGCTGTTGCTGATTGATTAGCCTTACTTTCGGGGATATGGTGTATGTATTCTCCAAAGTGTTGCTGGCAAAAGTGGTGATAATCTTTGGTAAATAAAATAAAATTATGCCACATTTCATCTATCACGCCAATCTCGTCTGTTACGACAAGCCGAACGCCGTCTTGTAAAGACTGTGAACATAACCAAAGCCATTTTTTTGTTTCATAAAAAATATCTTCGGCTTCGGCTTCACTTACCGCAAAGGCTTTCATAAATCTATAGGTAACATTTTCATTTTGGTATTGTAGCACTTCATCTAAGGTACATATCGTTGTGGTAGAGAGTGTAATAGAAGTCATAATTAAAAGTATTAAGGTGGTTTTTGAATAAAAAAAGCCCCTTTTCATAACTAACTCAATAGTGAAAGGGGCTTTTAAATATTTTGGTTGGTGTGTAAAAAGTGGTGGTGTTATTTCTTACCTCCACCAACTTCACACATAGTTAAACATCTTTTGGTTGCTTTTACAGTTTTTTCTAACAATCTGTTGATAACTGCTGCTTTGGTTGTTTTTTCTTGAGTTTTCATGATTGAAAAGGGGGTTAAACGTGAATAATTGATAGTAAAATTGATTTAATTTTTGTTAGGTGGTTGCCAAGCATTAAGTAGTCTTATCTTGACAATTACCAAAGTATAAAAGTTGCTAACTATTTCTTACCACTGCCAACTTCACACATAGTTAAACATCTTTTGGTAGTTTTTACAGTTTTATCCAACAATCTGTTGATTACTGCTGCTTTGGTTACTTTTTCTTGAGTCTTCATAACTAAAAAGGGGGGTTAGATTGATAATGATTTGTTGAAATGTATTCTTGTATTTCGTACACTAAGGTACGGTGTATTTCTTACATTATCAAAAAAATCGTATGTTTTTTTTACGCTAAAAGCATGAAAACTTTACAAATGACTTTTTTAATGTTTTTTGTGAAAAAAAATACTTAAAAGTAGTTAAAAAAGTGCAAAAAAGCTGTTTTTTAGCTGATTACGCAAATTTAGTTGCAATTTTATAGATGTAATATTTTATGTAAAAAAGTATAAAAAATACTTATTTTTTACATTCAATAGTTGCTAATGCGAATAATAAAAAATATGATTAAACTATTGTCTAAGTAAAAACTTTGTTTTGTCCAATTTGCACTCCCAGTAAGCCACTGCAAAAATTCTTTGAGGTGTAATTTTTACGTTTTCGCCCTCTATTGTAAAGATATTGGGTTGCACAAAACGCATATAATTGGTTTGAGTAAGGTACACATTTTGCCATTCTGCATAACTGATTTCATCGGTGGTTGCGTTTATCACATTGACTTCAAGATATTGTGGATTGACCAACTCCATATTTCTATAGAGGCGTTGTTGCACAAAATTGGCAATGGCTGGACTTACTGCGTGTTTGGGGGAAGGATAAGATTGAAAAAATGTATCCATGAACCGCAACACTTTGGGATTAATCGTAAGGGCTGCAATCATAAAAGGTTGTTGGAAGGCATTTTTGCCTAAATGATGATAGATACTTTCTATAAATAATTTCCTGAAAACATCTTTGTCCCTATAGGCAGGGTGAACAAAAGACCGCAAGTAAAAGAAGTAGGGTAGGGGCTGTTCATTAAAAGGATTCTCGTCGATGATTTTAAAGGTATATACATTATAACCAACGACTGTACCCTCTGCCAATTTTGCCAATTCTACATAAAAGAAAGGTGGTAGCTGGAAACCATCAAACGGGAGTGGCGAAGTGGCTATTCTACAGGCTTCTATTTCTTCGGGTGTAATTTCTTGGACTGGCTTTATAATAAAGTATAGCATAGTTTAGTTTTTTTAATTTAGTAACTCTATAAAGGTATTACATATTTACAGAGTTACTAAGTTAAAAAACTATTTTACTAATGCTCTATACTTATCACTGTTTTGTGGGTCTAACTGCGACATAATATCGGCAGCTTTTTTAATTTCTTCAGGTGTGCCTTCTGCAAAAATTTTGAGTAGTTCATTCATTTTTGCGTCCATGAAAGCATCTATCAATAAGGCATCGGCAGCACGCAGTTGGTTAATGGCTTTGAGTTTTTCTAAAGCCTCTAAGACTTTTTTGCGACCTTCCGCAGGATTTTGAGCAAAAACATCTAAGCCCTTGCGGTGGTAAATATACATTGCCTCGCGAAACGGTACGAACTGCACACTATTGAGGTTTTCTGATAGCCAAAAACGGTTTCTGTTATTATTATTAGACCAACCCAACGCACCACTTTGTTGTGAATTGTTCGTAATATTCAGAATTTTCTCTATGATAGGGCTTGCTCCTTTGTCTGTAAAACTATCTGCGTCTAAGGCTAACATGACATACGCATAAAAAGCTAACAAGGCGGTTAGGTTGCTAATGTTGGCGTTTTCGTTAAAGAACAAAGGCTGGCTAGGTTGGTAGTTAAAGGCAAAATTTTGGTCAAAAAACACTAACACAGGACTTTCATACGTGCTACCATAAACGGGGCGTACAGACTGAATTTGTACGGTAGCAGCATACGTGCCTTGCGTTACATCTGTGCTTACACCACCTTGAGATGCCTGCAAACTCACCAAAATATTCGTTTTTATTCTTTCTTTCTGCTCATAAGTTTCATTTGTAAACTTAGTTTCATTCATAAACTTCTCCATGTCATTTTTGAGTTGCTGGAGAATTTGTTTTTCTTGGGTTTGCACTTGTCTGTCGTCTATTTGCACCGTACAACGAAATTCTTGTGCATAAACACCAAAACTACAGGCGAATAAAGTGGCGATAAGGGTATGGCGAAACATAAATTGTCGTTTTAAATTATCTACTAAGTTAATTAATTAATTGCCTTCTGTCATTAAAATCAACGCAAAAACTGCATAATTGAGCATATCTTGGTAGTTAGCTCCTACGCCTTCAGATACCAATGTTTTGCCTTCATTATTCTCTATTTGCTTGACTCTCAACAACTTCATCAAAATAATGTCTGTAATACTACTTACCCGCATGAGTCGCCAAGCCTCGTCATAATCATGGTTTTTATTTTCTAATAGGATAATGGTATTGCTAATGACTTGGCGGTAGGCTGCCATGACTTCCTCCACAGGTAGTTCCATGCGTTTGTCCCCTTGCCAATTAGACTGCATGAGGGCAATGACACAATAATTGATGATACCAACAAATTCTGACTGTATGTCGTCTGCCACTTTTTGTTGTCCTTTTTCTTGAATAGACCGTATCCGATTGGCTTTAATAAAAATTTGGTCGGTAATAGACGGCAAACGCAATATTCGCCATGCTGTACCGTAATCTTTGGTTTTTTTCTCAAATAAACTGCTACAAGTAGCTATTACGGCTTGGTATTGTTCTAAGGTTTGTGCTTGCATTGTTGATATTTTTTAGTATTCAAACCTATAAAGTTTTGTAGTGTCGAGCCTTAAAAATTTATAGAATAACTAACATTTCTCAAAGAAATGTTAGTTATATACAATTTCTGTATAATAATTAACACAACACGAAAAAAACTTATAGGTTGAATAGTAGTGATTGACTTTATTCTAAATCTGCTAATCTAAAAGTTTCTTTTACCCTGATTCCCTTGTCTGTTTGCTGCAAGGTGCAACATTCATTGATAGGGTCATGTTCAAAAAACAAAATCCAGTTTTCGGCTACGGCTTGTTGTAAAAATGCCTCTTTTTCTACCAATGTTTGCAAAGGTCTTGTATCGTATGCCATGACATACGCCAAAGGAATATGCCCCACAGAAGGCAGTAAATCTGCACAAAAGACAATCGTATGCCCTTTGTAGTTGATTTTGGGCAACATTTGTTTTTCTGTATGCCCGTCCATGAATAACACAGACACATTGTTATTTTTAAAACTGCCGTTGAAATCTACGTACTGCAAATGCCCACTTTCTTGCATAGGCAAAATGTTTTCTTTCAAAAAACTTGCCTTTTCTCTGGCATTCGGTTGGGTAGCCCACTGCCAATGCGAGGCATTGCTCCAATAGGTAGCATTGGGGAAGGCAAGGCTAAATTTATCACCTTCTTTCAACACACCGCCGCCACAATGGTCGAAATGTAAATGAGTGAGGAACATATCTGTTATTTGGTCATAGCCAAAACCTTTGGTTTTCAGGGACTTATACAAACTGTCTTCGCCATGCAAATCATAATGCCCAAAAAACTTTGCGTCTTGTTTATTACCAATTCCGTTATCTATCAATATCAAGTCTTTGCCATCTTCTATCAATAAACAACGCATAGCCCAAGTACAGAGATTTTTCTCGTCTGGTGGGTTCAATTTATTCCAAATGGTTTTGGGAACTACGCCAAACATAGCTCCACCGTCTAACTTAAAAAAACCTGTGTTAATTACGTGCAGTTGCATAATAAATACGAAAATAGATTTGTCAAAAGTACGTACTTTCTGTAGAATATTAAATTTTGTGTGGGATTTTGTCTTTTTATCTGTGAAGCTCACAATAAAAATTTATAGGGTTTGATATTTATTTTCCTTCTATTTTCGGTTATTGCTGACGTTGTAGGTATAGCTAAATAGTTTTGAAATCTTTTGTGCAAAAGTTGAAGGCAATAAAAAGATTATATCAAAACGAAAATGTGATAAGAAGATTATATCAAAATTTTAGCTTTGCTTTCATTGGCAAAATATTTAAGTAATTACTTTTAATAGGTAGGGAAAAGTTAATTACAAATCGGGAGGTTGGTTATATAAAGTCTGTAGAGTATGTTGTACTAATTCAACAGATAATAGTTAGCAACAACATAAACTATGATAAAATTTCAGAAAATCATTTCCGCATCACTGTTACTTTGTAAATTTTATCATTTTTAACTTCGTAGATTAGCACTAACTCAACAATATCAGTAGCACCTCTTCTACCCACTATGCTTTCGTGGTCAATCACTTTGTTGTCAAAAACAATGCGTTTTAAAATAGTTGAGTGCAGTTTAGGCGAAGCCTCAAACAGTTCTGTATATAACTTTCGCACTTCGGTCAGCCCAATTGCTGTAATTTTATTGTCAGAGAAATTATAAAAGATAATGCTATCACTGAAACAACTCATAAATCCTTCAATATCTCTTTTGTTGTAAAAGTCTAAATTTTGCTGAACTACTTGTTCAGGGCTAAGATTTTGTCCCATTGTTGAATTGATTGCAAAAATTATGTTGAATACTATTGTTAAGTATAGTGCTTTCATTTTTATTTACTTGGGGATTGTTTGATTAAGGGAACTACTAACGGTTTGGTTATATTTAGTCAGGGAAAACAGCACTAATGTTCAACTACGTTTATAAATCTGTCAATCTCACGCATTAGCTATAGCCTTTGTCAAATGCTTTTCTTTTAAAATTCATCAACTTTATTGGTTAAATTATCATTGCTTTTATATTATTATATTCTTTGTTGCTCTTTTTTGAAGCAAAGTTAAAGCACACTTGCTTCAAAGTATTACACCTCTACAGCAATAGCCCAATAATCCCTAATAACATTAGTAATTTGCTCAAATTACTAAGGTAATGATAAGATGATTTGTTTTGGGCGTAATACGTAAAGTAAGTTAGTAACAATAAAAAAAGCCCAATAATTGCATAATAAAAAGTAAATACAACTGTATTGTTTTGGTGCAAAGAGTACAACAAAAAACTCAACATTACAATTATCAAAAAATACAAAACAAATTTAGTTGTATTTTCTCCTACCAAAATAGGCAAAGTTTTACAGTGTGCAGCCTTGTCGCCTTCTATGTCTTCAATAGTTTTTACAATTTCTCTGAAAAGAGATACTAAAAATGCAAAAATACAAAAAAACTCTAATTGATTATTCCAAAAAATTACTTCAATACTTTTTAGTGGAAAAATGACACTGTAAGCAGACAAAAAAGCCACTAATAAATTCCCTATCAATGGCATTTTTTTAAACCAACGTGCATACAAATACAGTAATAAACTAATAACTACTAATTCTAACAATAAACTGTATTGCACAAAAAAGGCAATGATAAAAGCCACAAGATTTAACAAAAAGTACAGTTGGTAGGCTTTGGGTACAGGTAAAATGACTGTTACAATTTGTTTGGTGGGTTTATTAATTGCGTCTATTGCCACATCAAAAATATCATTGATAATATAGCCCGCAGCAGCCACTAAGGTAGTCGTGATAGTCCAATAATACCAATGGGTATGAAAATTAGGCAAAAAACGAAAAGCAACAAGGCTTTGTGTCAATACAATCAGCAATAAATTGATTGGGCGGAACAGCGTAAGTAATTTCATTGCATTGTAACTAATCTATGTTTTCTTGCACATACAACTCGTGATTTTCCAAGCACAAAGCACACAAACGACCCAAATAGCCTTCGGGTATATCCAACATTTTGCGGTGAGCATATACGCAACCATTGTCTAAGGGAATTACTTTACTTTTGGTGGTCAAACTGCGTTGAATAACCTCCAAAGGCACAGGTTGGTGTCCATGAATAATGGTTTTTTCGGTATATTGTGCATATCCGTTCACAGGTTGACGAATCCACAACATAGCTTTAGTATCTTCGTAAGGGTTGCTTATTTCAAAATTAAAGCCTGCGTGTACCAATAAATGTTGTGGTAATTCATAATAATAAGGCAATTTTTCCAAAAAACGTAGGTATTTTGCAGCCAATTTACCTTGTTCATCTAATAAATTTTCTAAACTATTGGCACGAATGTACTTCTGAAATGCGTAATAGTGAGGCATTCTGTTCAAAAGTTCTTCCTCGTGGTTGCCTCGCAACGGAAATATCAAAAAACCTTTGCGTTTGAGTTCTATCAAATAGTCCAATACGCCTTTGCTGTCTTTCCCTTTATTGATGTAGTCGCCTAATAAAAAAAGTTGGTCTTTTTTCGAAAATAATAGCTTTTTTTCTAAAAGATGCTGTAAAGTTTTGACACACCCATGCACATCAGCTACAACATAGCTGCGTCCTCCTGCCGAATACGATAAGGTTTTGCCAATGCTCATGGTTTTGGGGTGAGTGGGTTCAGTAAGTTGCAAAGTAATAAAAGTTTTGATAATTCAGAAAATTACAAAAAAACTTCTTTGCTTGAATAAACCTTTACAAGAATGTTATTTTAGCAACTTGAATATTGCATCTAAGTAATACGACAAAAGTTCGGTAGTAATATTTTCTTGATGTTTTACACTAAATTGTATTTTATTATCATTTTCTTCTTCTCTTTCCATTCCAGACAAACCCTTTGTCATTTTGTTGATAGTCATAAAGACGGTAGTTTGCTCAAAATCTGTATCAAAAAATATTTCAATGTCTTTAAACTTTCCCAAATAAGGTTCTTTGATAGGTTTCAAGAAAAATATTTGTAAAGGTTGGGTGGCGTGTCTTTCTATGTAGCCACTTAGAGGGCTATGTTTAAAACCTAATTCCCAAAAAACATCAAAAATAGCTTTGATAGTAGGGTGTGGCGAAATAATTACCTCGTCATTGTCTTCATAAACTTGTAACGGTGGTATGCTTATTTTGGTATTGACGATTGCCGTTGCAGGAAGAATAGGCATAAAAAATGGTATGGTAAACTCAAACGGCATTTGGCAAGTAGCCGAAGGACTCAACACCAATTTTTCTCGTAGTTGGGCGGTAAAAATGGTGTATTTTTCCTTATCTACCTGAAAATTAGCTGTATGTTGGTACAGGGTAGCCAACTCAATACAAATATTTTTTAATAAAATTTCTTTATTAGTCAAATTTCGTATCCAAACATCACCTTGTAGCAAGTCGCCTGCTGCAATATGTTGCTGTTGTAGCTTTGTATTGAGGTTAATATGATAACCTGTAAAAAAGTAGAGTAAGTGATTAAGCATAGTAGATGTTGTAAGTGCTAAAGCACAATAATTAATTAGTAAATTTTTAATTAAAAATTAGAGTTTATGAATAACTCCTTTTTAGCCCTCCCTATGGGGAGGGTTGGGTGGGGCTATAGCAAAAAATTATTCATAAGCCCTATTATTTTAATAATTTCCCTGCAATAAACCCTGTAGTCCATGCTGCCTGAAAATTAAACCCGCCTGTAATGCCGTCTATGTCCATTACTTCGCCAGCAAAATACAAGTTAGGGCATTTTTTGCTTTGCATCGTGTTTATGTCTATGTCTTGCAAACTCACACCGCCACAAGTAACAAATTCTTCTTTAAAAGTAGTTTTGCCATTTACTTTGTATTCATCATTTAATAGCTTGTTAGTCAGTCTATTAATATCTTGTTTACTCAATTCTCCCCATATTTTTTCTGAAGGAATTTCTAAATTTTCTAAGAAAAAATCCCAAAGTCTATTGGGTAACTCAAAGGGATTACGGTTGCTAATTTGTCTTTTAGGAAATTGTACTTTTTGTTGTTGTAAAAAACTACGTAATTGTTCTTCGTTATAGTGATTGACCCATGTAATTAAAATGGTGAATTGGTATTGCATATCTGCCAGTAATCTTGCTCCCCACGCCGACAACCGTAAAACCGCATACGCACTAAAACCCCAATGTGTAATCAGTAAAGCCCCTTCTTCGGCTAACTTTGTACCTTGAATGCGGACTTTGGTGGTAGGCACAGCTACGCCCATGAGTGCATTGATAGGGTGTTTGGGTACATTGAAAGTGAACAAAGACGGCACAGGCGTAACAATTTCATGCCCTAAGTCAGCCAACCATTGCAGTCCGTCTAACTTCGGTGAGCCACCCGTTGCGACAACCACCTTGTCTGCTTGCCAAACTTTTTTTGGCGTATGTACCTGCCACTGCTCATTTTTTTGTTCCAATTTTAATACATCTGTTTGTGTCAAAACTTGTATGCCTAATCGTTGGGTTTCTCTTTGTAAACAATCTATGATACTTTGCGAACTGTCTGACACAGGAAAAATTCGCCCGTCTTCTTCGGCTTTCAACGCCACGCCCCTTTCCTCAAACCACTGCAACGTATCTTTGACGGAAAATTGGTGAAAGGCTTTTTTCAAAAACTTCTCGCCTCTTGGATAAAAGTTAGCTAATTTATTAATTTCCAAACAGTTATGCGTTACATTGCACCTGCCACCGCCAGAAACCTTTACCTTTGCTAAGGGTTTACTCGTCTTTTCTATCAATATCACTTCGGCTTGGCGGTGGTGTTGGGCTGCACTACAGGCTGCAAAAAAACCTGCTGCTCCGCCACCTATAATAATTATTCGCATAGTTTACTGTTGAATGATGACTGTTGCAAGAATACAAAGAAATTTGATAATAACGTAATTTTACTTTTTTATAGCCTCTAAGATAAACATAGAATTAGTGCTATATATTTTTTATTGAATATAAATTTGACTACCAGAAAGTTAAAAATATAGTTTTTTTAACAATCGTTACAACTTAAATGCCTATAATACGTTGATAGTGTATGACTAACAATAACAGCTCATAACCAAACCTTATTTTGCTTTTACTATCAACCTTTATGTTAGATGAACTTATCTTACTTAACAGAAAATTACTTTTCTGTACTTATTAACAATAATCCAGACTTAATATGTAGATACAATTTAGATAAACGAATTGAGTTTATTAATAATACTGTAACAAAGGTAAGAGGCTTACCGCCTGAATATTACATAGGCAAATCTATTTTTGAGTTTGGTTATACGCCTGAGTTTGTGGAGAAGTTTTCTCAAACATTTGATAGATGTGTGGGAGATAAACAAAATATTCAAATAGAAATGCTATTTCAAAAAGAGGATTACCCTATCAAAATTTTCTTGATTACGTTTGTTCCTATTTTTGATACTATTTTAGGCACAGAGGTAATTGGTGTATTTTCTGTGTCAAGAGATATTACCAAAGAAAAAAATTTAGAAATAGAATTGCAGAAACAGTTAGAAGAACACAAAATTTTGGCACAACGTATCATTAAAAAAGCTAATAAACTTCAAAATTTTTCTTATATTGTTTCACACAATTTACGTTCTCCTTTAGCAAGTATTGTAGGTTTAATGGAATTATATGATGCTGTAAAAGAAGAAGATAGAGAAGAAATTATAGGAATGCTGAGGCTTTCTGTTGAGAGATTAAGCCAAACAGTTATTGATTTAACGGAGGCTATTCAAATTAATCAAACTTTTGATTTAAAAATAGAAACTGTTAATCTAAAAAAACTACTTACTCATATCCAAGAAAGTTTATATTTAACTATTCAAGAAACACAAACTTCTTTTGAAGTAGATTTTTCTGCTTGTGAAGAAATCCATTACCATAAGGTTTACATGGAAAGTATTTTACAAAATCTGATTACCAATGCGATTAAATATAGACACCCTAACAGAAAACCAATTATTCAACTAAAGACAATGATATTGGAAAATGGTGTACTACTCACTTGTCAAGACAATGGAATAGGTATAGATTTGGAAAGACATAAGCATAAAATTTTTGGCTTGCACAAAACTTTTCATGGTAATCAGGACGCAAGGGGAGTGGGGCTGTTCATCACAAAAAACCAAATAGAGGCGATGGGTGGCACTATTGATGTAGAAAGTGAGTTAGGTGAGGGTACTAAATTTACTATATTTTTTTCACTATAACCTCAAATTTTTATGAATAGTATCAATTTATTTTATGTGATTGATGATGACAAAGTACATCAATTTACAATAAAAAAAATCATTGAATATGCACAGATGACTTCAAAGGTAATGTGTTTTGACAATGGAGAACACGCCATTGTTTTTTTGACACAATTAGTTAAAGAAAACCAAATAGACAAATATCCAGAAATAATTTTATTGGATATTAATATGCCTGTCATGGACGGCTGGGAGTTTTTAGAAAAATATGTGCTATTAAAGCCAAAAATTGGCAAAAAGGTGCTAATTTATATGGTGAGTTCTTCTAATAATCAAGAAGATATGGACAGAGCCAAAGCCATTAGTGATGTTTCTGATTATATTGTCAAACCTATTACCAAAGAGCATATTGGTAAAATGGTAACTTACTTTCAGAATATGCAAATCAATTAAAAATACAATTTTCATAGTTGAATAACTACTTTTACTTCTCTACTATAACTGCTTGCAGCTATAGTAGAGAGGTATTTTTTTACACATTGCAACTGTTTTTCTATCAAAACTATTGTACTTTTGGTACAATAAAAACTTGAATGACAGTGAAAAATTATTCGTATCCCTTAGCTATCTTCCTGATTGCGTGTTTGTTATATGCAAATACTTTTCAACATGGTTACGTCTTAGATGACGGCACAACGATACAATACAACCGTTTTGTGCAGGAAGGTTGGGCGGGCATACCCAAGATATTTAGTAGTGATTTTTGGCAAGGTTTTGAACGGAATGAGTCGGAGTTGCCGTATTATAGACCATTTTCTACGGCTACTTTTGCAGTTGAACACGCCTTGTGGGGGCAAAATCCTACGTATTCTCACATTATCCAAGTCGTTTTGTTTGGAAGTTTGTGCGTCTTGTTGTTCTTTTTTACAACCGTATTAACGGAATTGCCTTTGTTGGCTTTTTTGGCTGCTCTTTTGTTTGCGGTTCACCCTTTACACACAGAAGTTGTGGCAAATCTCAAAAGTAGAGATGAATTGTTAGGAATGTTTTGGGCAATACTCTCTTTGTGGGCATTTATTCAAGTTTTTAAAAATCATTCTACCAAGATATTTTGGTATTTTTTAAGTGTAGTAAGTTATTTTTTAGCCCTATTGTCCAAAGAAACACCACTAACCTTATTGGTATTTTTTCCTTTTCTTGCTTTACACCAAATAGTAGAAAATCAAAATGATTGGAGAGAAAATATAAAAAAATCAATTTTATATTCTTTACCCTTAGTATTGCCTATTGTGCTGTTTTTGCTTTTGAGGCAAATTGTATTGGGTAATGCCTTCCAAAGCCACCCACCTACCTACATGAGTGATTATTTGTATTATGAACCTTCCGCCTTAGCTCGGTTGGCTACTCGTGTATATGTATTGGGTAAGTATCTGTATTTGTGTGTGTTACCTCATCATTTGACAATAGCCTACTTTTATGATGACGTACCTACTGTACAAGTTTGGAGTTACCAGTTTTGGGTAGCCTTAGCAAGTTATGGAGGCATTGGTTACTATTTATTCCGTCAATTCCAACAAAAAGGCTTGTTGGCTGTCAAAAACTTAGCTGCCATAGGGTTGTTGTTTTATCTGATTTCCTTGTTTTTATTCAGTAATTTGTTGTTGAATATCAATATTGTAATGGCAGAAAGGTTTGCTTTCATGCCTTCTTGGGGCATTTGTTGGGTGTTGGCTACTTTGGCTTGTTGGCTTTGGACAAACCCCAAAGTGTTTTTGCAGGCTCAAAATAGTTTGTTTGTCAAAGTAATAGGTAGTATATTGATTATATTTTTTGTATCAAAAACTTTTGTACGAAACAAAGATTGGAAAAGTAACGAAACTTTGATGTTCAAAGATGTGGAAACAGCCCCCGAAAGTATAGCTTTGAACCAATTTGTAGGGAATGAATATGTGGAAAAGTTTAACCAAACGGGTAATACCTTGTTTTTATCACAAGCCATTCCGTTTTTTCATAAAAGCCTTCAAAGGTTTCCGAATAATCCACAAGTTTTGTCTAATATGGGGTATATCTATACAAATTTAGGACAAAGCCAACAAGCCATACCGTATTATGAACAGGCTTTACAACTGCACCCACAAAATGCGTTGCTGCGTATTCGGTTAAGTGGTGAATATTATAATGTAGGTAAGTACCAAGAAGCCTTGAATATATTGCAAAATGTGGCAACGGATTTGTACCAAAATTACTTGTTTTTGCAGTTAGGTCGTGTATATAATGCCTTGCGTAGCCCACAAAATGCTGTGCAGTATTTGCAACAAGGTTTACAATTAAATTTATCTGGCAATGATTACTACTTGTACCACAAGGAGTTAGCGAAATCTTTTATGGCTTTGCAACAATACGACAAGGCTCGACAGGCTTTGCAACAGGTTTTACAAATGTCCCCAAATGATGCAGAAGCACAAAAGCAGTGGCAGGAATTGCAGGGGAAATAGGTATGATTTGCTATTTGCTAAATTTTTGTGCTAATAGAAAATTAAGTAGTGGTTTAAAATTTTCTAAGTTACTATTTGCTATTTTCCAATGGTATTTTTTTTGAATGACTGCTGTGTTGAATACTAATTCGTAGTCTATTCCATCAAGAACTATGTAATCTCTATTGTCAAGATTATCAGGGAATTGAGTAATTGAACCAAGTATAGTTTTAAATTCACTTTGTTGGTCTGTAGAAAGATGTATCTCTGCTTTTTTTATGCAAAGTCTGTCTAAATTATAGACTCCCAAAGAAAATCTATTGAGGTCATATTGGTTGTCCCATTCATATTTGATGAGCTTTATATAATTATTCTCTATTGAAAGTACAACTAAAATACAAAATTGCTGACTCGGAAACCAAGGTAGCTCTGAATAAGAGATAAGTAGAGTTTCGTCATCTTTTAATTCAAGAATTTTAAATTCTTGCTGTACCTGATTAAGTAATTCTTGATAATTATTTGAAAATCTCTCCATTATGATTTTGAAAATAAGAGAAACAAAAATTAATTCAACTCATCTTTTATTACTTGCCCATCTAACAATGTAATGGTTCTTTCTGTACGGTGGGCAAATTTATCATCATGGGTTACCACCAAAATAGTTTGATTAAGTTCATGTTTAAGTTGCAAAAATAAATCAAATACCATTTCTGCATTTTTAGAATCCAAATTTCCTGTGGGTTCATCTCCAAAAACTATCATTGGGTTATTAATTAATGCCCTTGCAATGGCTACCCGTTGCTGTTGACCACCAGATAGTTTACTGGCTTTTTTCATGGCGTGGCTTTCCATACCAAACAAAGCCAATTTTTCATAAGCCCTTTCTTGTACTTCTTCTAATACGTAATTTTGTTTTTTAAGGGCAGGCAGCATGACATTTTCCAATACTGTAAATTCGGGGAGTAAGTAGTGAAATTGGAAAACAAAACCAATTTTTGTATTTCGCAAATCGGCTAATTGGTTGTTATTCAGCTTTTTAAGGTTTGTACCATCAAATAAAATATCTCCTTCATAATCACTGTCTAAGGTAGATAGAGTATAAAGCAAAGTAGATTTTCCACTACCCGAAGAACCTACAATAGAAATAAACTCACCTTTGTTTAGTTGTGTATCAATCCCTTTGAGTACCTGAAATTTGACAGGCTCATAGTAAAATTTACAAAGGTTTTGTGTAACAATAATAGGCTGTTTATTCATAATAAATTTAAAAGAAATATTTAATTTATATTTATAGTAAACCTATAAGGTTTTTAAAACCTTATAGGTTTAGGTAGGAAAAGTAGATTAATTACCTTTAACATTCAACATACTTTGGATAAAAGACTGTAAAAGCAAATGACCATCTGTATTGCCCAATAGTGTATCTGCTGCTCTTTCTGGGTGTGGCATCATACCAAAAACATTTTTGTTGGCATTACAAATTCCTGCTATATTGTCCAACGAACCATTAGGATTGAAAGCATCTGCTACTACACCATTTTCATCACAATAACGGAACAAGACTTGTCCATTCTCTATTATTTTCTTCAAAACGTCTGGTTTAGCATAATAACGACCTTCGCCATGTGCAATAGGAATTTTGTAGGCTTTGTTTATATCTAATTTTGCTGTAAAGCTATTTTGTGTATTGTCTGGTTTCAAATAAATGTTTTTACAAACATATTTGCGGTTTGTATTGCGTAATAACACACCTTCTACCAAACCCGCCTCTGCTAAAATCTGAAAACCATTGCAGATACCTAAGACAAAACCACCTTTGTCGGCGTGTGCTTTGATGCTGTCCATAATCGGCGAAAAACGTGCAATAGCACCTGTACGCAAGTAATCTCCGTAAGAAAAACCACCGGGCAATACTACGCAGTCGCAGCCTTGTAGGTCGTGGTCTTTGTGCCAAAGTTTAACAGTTTCTTGTTTTAAAATGTGCTGAAGGACATATACCATGTCATCATCACAATTTGAGCCGGGGAATACTACTACACCGAATTTCATAACGAGTTTGAATAATTATATAAGTAAGAATGAGAATTTAACTATGATTTAATCCCAAATTTGGGCAGTTTTCTATCCATATCAATTTCTTGGAACAAATGTAGCTAAAAAAGCAGGATAGTTTCAAGCTAAATTGGCGAAAACAAGAAGAAAAAGGCAGAATGGACGATAAAAAGTGTTTATTCTTACCAACTTCGTAGTATAAATGTCGTAAACAAACAAAAATAATTTCCATTTTTTATGCCCTTCAATATGAAAAAATACTTTTATTATTTCCCTCTAATAGCTTTATTTTCAACAAGTTGTACTGAAACTTCAAGCCAATCTGCCGTTGTTACACAAAGCACTATTGCCGTAGATACATTCAAAACGCAAGTACCAACGCCGAAAGATTGGGAAAAATTTATCAATGGCTTTACACCTACCACACTGCCTTACGAGGTAGCTTATACGACTTTGGAGAGAGAAGAAGACAGCACAAGCCTAAAAAAATACAAATTGATTGACCGTAAATTAGCGGGGTATTTTTTAGCAAATATAGAAGGATTGGAAGAAGCTGTAAAAGCCTATAAAGACAGTACGATTAACGCCGAATTTCCTGACGGGGATTTACATACATTTTACTATTTACATTCTGTTAGTAAAAAATCTGATTTACAAGTAGTTACAATCTTACATGACTACGAAGGTTTGCCCATGTGTGGTAGTGGTAATTTCAGAAATGTGCGTTTATTGGTTTTTGACCAAACTGGAAAGTTGCTATCCACACAACTTTTGGGAGAATATAGCACTTGGGCAGATGCTCCATTTAGCTCGGTTGATATGAGAAATGGTTTGATAAGCAACAAAATGGAAATTAGTTCTAAATGTACGACTATTAATACTGAAATGCTTGATGAGGGCGAAAAAAATGATACTACAGTGATTCAGACTCAATACAAGTTATTGAACAATGGGACACTCAAAGTGGTTTCAGAAGAAAAGACAAGTACTATTCGAGAAGTAGAAGGTTGTTAAGTTTTTTCTAACTTGTCTATTATTTTTTTTCCTAATTGTTGAAAGGGTAGTTCTACTGCATGATAAAAAAATGTAGCTACTGTAACACTGATGGAGGTAGCTACACAAAATCTGATAGCATAATTGAGTACAGAATTTTGTGTAAATTCTACAAAATTGTACTCTTTTAACCAATATAAAACAGCAAAATGTACTAAATACATACTAAAACTCACTTTCCCAATATGAATAATGATGGGATTGACTAATAACTTAGATTGGTACTTGCTTAACCCTACACAAAATAATAAAAAGCTAATACTAAATACAACGTGAGTAGGAAACAAATATAAACCACTCATGCACAAATGAATGAATAAAAAAGTAGCTAAAGCTAATACAGTTATTCCTCTGATTTCTCTTAGACTGTCAGGCTTAATGACTAAAAAGTATAGTAAAATTCCTACAATAAATACAGGTAGTTGATTAGGGAAGTACATATATAAGTATTCATGCCAAAGAGTATGAGAGGAAATTAATTGATATTTTTCAAAAAGTAATTGTAATAAAGTTCTAAGAACAAGTGTAGCTAACAAAAGATTAATAGCCGTATTGATGTTTTTTATTTTCATAAATAAGTAAGGTACTACAACATAAAACATCATTTCTACGGCAATAGACCAACCGCCATGCACTATGCTTGTTATCCAATAGGGGTTAAGACCATGTAAAAACAAAAAGTTGGCGGTAATGTTTGCTATTGTAATTTCTGTGGCATCTCCTAACCAATATCTTGCTCCCAAACCGTCTTGATATAGATAATAAATAATTCCAAGATAATACATAGGAGCTATTCTAAAAAGCCTTCTTAGAAAAAAGTTGCGAATAGGAAATTTCTCTTTTTGAAACTTGTGTTGAAAAGATAGAAATAATGTAAAGGCACTTGCTACATAAAACAACTGTACACCTTTACCACCCTCTGCTATAAACTGGTTGAGTGTGTAAGACTCTATTGGGCTACCGTATTGGTTTACGTGAATAGTAACAACTAATAAAATAGCTATTCCACGTAAGGCATCTATATAGTCTAATTTTTGTTGCATTTATTTTTGTTATTTTTTTAATTAATAATAGAATATATAATGAAATTAATAAGCATCAAAAATAATGTACCTCAAAGAACAAATATTTTACCAAAGCTACATATTTTTATTGATTAGTATTGCTTGTAAGGCTTACGAAATGGAATTGATTATTAAAATTTGTTTAGCTCTAAAAACTTTATTACCTTGTTTCCAAAACTTATGAATATGGAAAACAAGGATAACAGCAAACCTATTGCTGCTCATTGCGAACTAACTAAGGGAATATTTGTGCAGAGAGCCTGCGGTTCAAAGGCTTTTGTGGTGTGTGGGGTATGTCGCAGAGCTGTTTGTAGTGAGCATATAGATAAAAGTTCTTCTTCAAGAGTAATTTGTGTGGAGTGTGCAGCCCAAGAATATTACCAACACGAAAAGACTTACACAACTTCTCGCAAAACAAATGCACCAAGGTTGTCCAAAACTTATGATGATTTTTGGTACTATACTACAAGGTATAACTTTATAGATACCTATCATTACACACCTTTTAATCACAGAGATTACGCAGCCTTTGAAAAAACTATTGATAATCAGGCTTTTGACAATACAAGTTTTGATGAAGATACAAACAGTTTTTTAGATTCTTAACTACTTCATTAGTTTATTATTTTTTTAAGGAATGAAAAAATATTTTTATTACTTATTCACTTTTATTATCATTCCGTTGCTTGCCTTTATGAACACGAGGGGGGCAGATGTGGTTTTAAAAGGAAAGTGGCGAGGCTTTTTAACACAAAAAGCAAATGGGATTGCGTCATATTACCCTTTTGAGTTAGAGATAACAGAACAACAAGACGAAAAGGTAAAAGGTTTTACCATTATTCGCCTCACTACAACCCCTAAATACTATGGAAAAATGGCTTTTTCTGGAAAATGGGATAATAAAACTCAGGTGCTAATAATGAATGAAAGTGTAATTGTAGAACAAAAACTAGGAGAAAATATGTATTGGTGTATCAAAAAAGCCAAACTACAATACTCTTTTGCTACAAAATCGGCTTTAAAAGGGGATTGGTGGGGTTGTGTACCCAACTCTACCCAGTCTGAAGGGCGAATAGAATTAGTTAAAGAACAACCTTAATGAAAATACTAAAAATTATAGGTGTAATAGCATTATTGTTATTTACCGTCTTAATGACACAACTCACACTGCCTTACTTGTCGTTGGCTACTGATGTAGATTTTTTACTGACTAAGCAAGGTGTTTTACATAATAAAATTTGGTATTATTCTTTCTATACACATATTACAACAAGCCTAATTGTGTTACTACTTGGAATAATTCAATTTAGTAATACAATGATAAAAAAATACATAAAAATTCATAGAGTTTTGGGTCAAATCTATGTGGGTTTAATTTTGTTTTGTAGTGCTACAAGTGGTTTTGTGATGGCTTTGTATGCGAATGGAGGCTTTTGGGCGAAAGTTTCTTTTGTTATTACCTCTGTTTTATGGTGGGGGTTTACGGCTTTGGCGTATTGGCACATTCGCCAGCACAACGTACAAGCACACCAAGCCTATATGTATAGAAGTTATGCCCTTACTCTTTCGGCTATTACGTTGCGTATATACGTCTTGTCTTTCCCGTTTTTATTAGGTTTGCGAGGCAAGGAATTATATGTAATAGTAGCATGGTTAAGTTGGCTGCCCAATCTATTAATTTGTGAAATATACTTGTATTTCAAGCAGTTAGCCTATAAAAGTACCTTACAATAATAACTTTTTTAGCTTATTTTCCTATAAAATTAAGTAGCCTTTACTAAACATTGTTGAACTTATTTCGTTCAATTTAAAATACCAAAACAACAATTTACCAATGAAAAATGACAAAATAGCAGATATTTTTAAACTCACCGCACAACTTTTAGAACTACATGAAGCAGATGCTTTTCGTGTCAAAGGCTACTTAGGTGCTATTTATCAAATAGATAAAATTGCTGAAAATATTGCACAAAAAGACGTACAAGAGTTAGTCCGTATGGGATTTACACAAAATATGGCTACCAAAATTGTAGAAATAGCTACTACCAAACAACTCAAAGAAACTACTGATTTATTGGCAAAGACTCCTGTGGGTGTCGTGGAAATGTTACATATTAAAGGATTAGGAGCTAAAAAAGTACAAACCCTTTGGAAAGAGTTAGAAGTTACAACTTTAGAAGACTTGCAGTTAGCTTGTAAAGCAGGAAAAGTAGCAAAGTTGAAAGGTTTTGGAGAAAAAACGCAAGAAAATATTTTAGAAGCTATTAATTTTCAGCACGCCAACAGTAAAAAATTGCGTTGCGACAAAGCCGAACAATTAGCCCTACAAATCAAAGATTTTTTAAGTAAAAACAAAGAGGTCTTGAATGTAGAAATTGTAGGAGAATTAAGACGGCAGACTGAAATTGTGCATGAAATTATACTATTAGTAAGCACAAATACGATTGAAAATATACAAAAATATATTCAAGAAGAAACAGAGTTTATCACAGCTACCAATGCTACAGGCGTTTTTGTGTGGCGTGGCACTATTAAAAATTATGAAATACCTGTAACTATTCATTGTTGTTTACCCCAAAACTTTGCTCAACAATTAATTATACTAAGTGCAGCCGAATCACATCTTAGTTATGTACTACCTAATGGCAAAACGGTATTACAAGTAGCTCGGCAAGGAAATTTTAGTACAGAGCAAGAATTTTATCAACAGCTTCAACAACCTTATTTGCCTCCGTATAGTCGTGAAGGCGTATGGGAGTTTGATAAACAAGCACAACAAGAATTAAATAATATTTTGACAATCAAGGATTTAAAAGGTTGTTTGCATAATCATTCTACGTACAGTGATGGGCGAAATACATTGAAAGAAATGGCTGTAGCTTGTAAAAACTTAGGCTTATCTTACTTTGGTATTGCCGACCACTCACAAACAGCTGTCTATGCAAATGGCTTATCTACGCATAGAGTTTTCCAACAATTTGCAGAAATAGAACAATTAAATAAAGAACTTTATCCTTTTAAAATACTAAAAGGAATAGAGTCTGATATTTTGCATGATGGTAGTCTGGATTATGAGGAAGACGTACTCAAACAGTTTGATTATATAGTAGCCTCTATACATTCGGGCTTAAAAATGGACAAAGAGAAGGCGACCGAAAGAGTTTTAAAGGCTATTGCTAATCCTTATACAACTATTTTGGGACACCCCACAGGTAGATTGTTACTAAAAAGAGAAGGCTACGACTTAGATTATGAACAAATAGCGGAGGCTTGTGCAAAGTATGATGTAGCTATTGAATTGAATGCAAACCCTTATCGTTTAGACATAGATTGGCGTTTATTGCAATTATTTATTAAAAAAGGTGTAAAAGTGCCTATTAACCCAGATGCACACGGCGTTGAAGAATTAACTAATATGCGTTATGGGGTACAAGTGGCTCAAAAAGGCTTGCTTACTGTAGAAAATACGTTAAATGCAATGTCGCAAGAGGACTTTTTGGGCTGGTTACAAAGCCGTAAGCAAAGAGTTTTACAAATGGAAACAATATAAAATAAAAATAAACTTTATATTATTTTTCTAATTTAAAACTTTTTCTGTGCAATGGTGTAATCCCAAATTCTTTGATAGCTGCATAATGGGCTTTGGTAGGGTAAGCTGCATTTTTTTCCCAATGGTACATAGGATATTGTTCGGCATATTTTGTCATCAAATCATCTCTGTATGTTTTGGCTAAAATAGAAGCTGCTGCAATAGATAGTATTTTATCATCACCTTTGACTATGCAAACATGGCGGAGGTGTTGGTAAGGCAGAAAAAAATTGCCATCAACCAATAAAATTTCGGGCTGCAAAGACAATTTAGCTACGGCTCTGTGCATAGCCAACACCGAAGCATTGCGAATATTTATCTCGTCTATTTCGGTAGCACTTACTTCTGCTATGGCGTAGGCAAGTGCCTCTTGCATAATTTCCGTTCTTAAACTTTCTCTTTGTTGTTTGTTGAGTTGTTTGGAATCTCTCAATAATTTGTGTTGATAGCCTCGTGGCAAAATAACGGCTGCTGCCACTACCGCACCTGCCAAACAGCCTCTGCCTGCCTCGTCTAAGCCCGCCTCCACTAAATTTTCGGTGTAATGGGCTTGTAAACCCTCGTGAGTTGTATTAAATAAAGACATTTTGGTGATTTCTAAGTCAAAATTATTACTTACTTTTATCTTTCCCGTTCTCAAATTGCTAATTTAGTCTTGCATTTACCAAATCATTTACTAATTTAGCCTACCAACATCAAAGGCTCAACAAGTATGCAACTATTTTTTCGTTTCTCTATTTTCTTTTACTTTATTTTTATAGCTGTTGTTTCATTAAAAGCCCAAGAGCAATTAGCTCATAAAGGAAAAATCCTAAGTCCAGAAGAGTGCATAGAGATTTCGGCACAAAAAGAAACTGCTGGCGATAAAAAAGAAGCCTCACGTTTTTTAAACCAAGCAGCTACCATTCATTGGGAACGGAAAGAGTACAATAAAGCTGTAGAGTTATTTGAAAGGTCGTTGAAACTCAATGAATCTATTGCAAACTTGCAAGGCATGATAGGAATTTATAGTAATTTGGGCATGATTTACGCTGACCAATCGGAGTATAGCAAGTCTTTACTGTATTTTGACAAAGCTGTAGCAGGAAGAAGACAAGGAAAAGATAAAGTAGCTTTAGCTTCTAATCTGATTAATACGGCAGTAGTGTTGAATAATTTGAAACAACATGATAAGGCTGCGGTGTATTTGGAAGAAGCATTGGCGATAGCACGTGAGAAAAACGACATGAACCAAATGAAAAGTTGTTATGGAATGTTGGCTGAAACTTATGAAAAGGCAAAAAATAATGAAAAAATGATGATGTATTTTGATTTATATAAAACTTTTCATGAACAAATACAAAAAGATGTAAACGCAAAGCACGAAGCCTCTGCAATGGAGTCGAGATTAAGGGCAGAACTATTGGAATTAGAAAATAGAAATAAACAGTTGGCTTTGGCTGCTACCAGCCAAGAATTGCAAGAAAAAGAAGAAGAATTGACGAATGTTGATGCAAAAAACCGTAAACTATTGAATAATTTGAGCCGAAGCCAGTTAGCTATGAAAGTGATTCAAAATGAAGCCGAATTAAATCAGGCAAAATTGGCTCTTACAGAGGAAAAATTGAATAGTGAAACACAACTAAGAAATTTAGCATTATTTGTAATATTTATGGTGGTAGGCTTATTAGTTTTTTTATATAAAAATTATAGAGAAAAGAAGAAAACTAATCAACAACTATCTGAACAAAATATAGCTATTTTGGAACAGAAAGAAGAAATAGAACAGCAAAAAGACCAGTTGCATGGGGCTTATACGGAAATTAAAAAGAAAAATGACAATATTACGCAGAGTATTAACTATGCTCAACGTATCCAAAAGGCTATTTTACCCAAAATATCTTCTTTGCAAAGTGCATTTCCAATGTCTTTTATTTTGTATAAACCCAAAGATATTGTGTCGGGAGATTTTTATTGGTTTGCCCAAAAAGATAATAAATTTATCGTAGCTGCTGCCGATTGTACGGGACACGGTGTACCGGGTGCTTTTATGTCTATGATTGGCAACGATTTATTGCATAAAATTGTAAGTGTTTTGGGTATTACCTCACCAGAACAAATATTGGCTACACTCCGCCATGAAATCTATTATACTCTTAATCAGGAACATAGCGAAACAAAAGACGGCATGGACATTAGCATTGCTGCGATTGATGCCCAAAAAACTACCTTAGAGTTAGCTGCTGCCATGAACCCGATGTACTATATTCAGGACAATGAACTACACGAAATTAAGGGAGATAAATGTTCTATTGGTGGCGATATTTCTCGTGAATTTACTTATAACAAACATACCATTGCCTTAGATAAACCCACTACTTTGTACTTGTTTTCTGACGGTTATGCAGACCAGATAGGTGGCGAACACAATAAAAAATTTATGTCTAAAAACTTTAGACAGTTTTTGCTTAACATTCATCAACAACCTATGGAGACACAAAAAACTTTATTAGATGAAAATATTACAAATTGGGTGAAAAAAACGTATCAAATAGATGATATTTTGGTGATAGGGCTTCAAATTAATTAATAATTTTTAATAAATGGACAATCTAATTATTAAAACAAGTGAACAAATTAAAAACCAAATGTATGTTTGGTTTTTACAGTACTATCATCAAACCATTGATAATTTTGATGGTACAGAACTATTTACATTTTTTGATAGGGTTGCAAAAGAAAAAAAAGATGCTTATTTGAATAGAATTACCCTTGAACTTAATGAGCAGTTTGTATTTATTCTGTTAGTAAAGGATAATGAAGTTATTATTAATACAACACATAGATTTATCAGACTATCAGAAGATTCAATAGAAAATCTTTATTATTCAGATTTTGAATGGCACAACGGTTTTACTCGTATTTATGTAATTTCTAAAGAAACAAATACAAAAGTTTCTATTAAACACGATGGGTACATTTCTGAGTTTAGATTAAAAAAGAGAAATGGGAAGATTATTTATTGGAATATTCCTACTGGAAATGCTGGATTTGCTTTTTGGAATGTAACAAAAAAATGTGAATTGATTGGGAGGAAATATAAATGTATTTAAAAGTAGATATAAGTTACAATTTTACTAATTCAAAATAAACTTCATTATGTTAAAAGGAACAAGCCAAAGAGGTATTCGGAATATCTTAGTACCTACAGATATGTCGCCTGCTTCGGCAGTGGCATTGGAGTATGCAGTGGGAATAGCCCAACAAATGAAAGCACAACTCACTGTTTATCATGGGTTTAACTACATGGCAGGTTTAGACGCAGACGAATATCCAGAAGAACTAAAACCAGTCATTGCCAAACAAGTGGCAGAATTAACTGAAAAACTTAATCAGTTTGTGATGCCCTACAGAAATGGCGAGGTAGAAATGCCGATTAACACAGTCGTAAAACAAGGCATGATAACCAATGAAATCAGTAGAGTTACAGAAAAAGACTATGATTTGGTAATTATAGGCACGAAAGGGGCAAGTGGTGTGGACGAAGTAGTTTTCGGCTCTGTAGCAAGTAGTGTAGTGGAAGTAGCTAACTGCCCTGTATTGGTGATACCCGCACAAGCTAAGGTTAGCACGATTAGAAATATAGCCTACGGAATTAATTTTGAAACTGCTGATGAAGAAGTGATAGATGAACTGATAGAATGGTCATCTTATTTGGGTAGTGTGATTGACTGCGTGCATATTAACACCAATGGCAATAAATCTGCGGAAAAGCAAGAAAAAATGCTAAAACTATCTCAAAAATATCAAAAACAAACAGCTTTGCATTTTGAATTGATAGAAGATTACAGCGTAACAGACGGCATAGAGTTGTATATTCATAGCCGTAAGCCTGATATTATGGCGGTGCTTCGTAAAGAACGGAGTTTTATAGAAAAACTTTTCCATACGAGTGTCAGCAATAAATTGACGTTTCACAGTAAAATTCCTGTGCTTATCTTGAAAATGAAATAATTTTTTATACATAAAACCCTAAAGGTTTTTAAAAACCTTTAGGGTTTTTCACTTTAAAACACCACTTGCATATTGTTAGCCGTTTTAGAAATAGATTGACTAATAAATCCAATCATTTTTTTGATTTCATCGCCAGAAGTACCTACTTGTGCCAATAACTGAATCCCCATTTCTTGCTGTGCTTTTTGGAAAGAAGCAGCACTGCCCACACCAAACAACACACTTGTAAACGAAAAAGCATTACTTTCTTTGGATAAAACCCCTTCCAATTCGGTTTTTACTTTCTGGGCAGTAACTTTTGACGAATTGTCTTCTCCGTCTGTAATTACAAAAAGCAAAGTTTTGGTGTTTACGCCAGATGCCTCCAAATTTTGGCGGTACTGCACCGCATTTTGTAGGGCTAACAGTGTGGCATCATACAAAGCCGTACCGCCTCCACTTGGCTTAAAAACAGTGGGTTGTAGCTGTAAAATAGGCTGAAAACCTGTTTGCACCGCCACTTTATCATTAAAAGTAACAACAGACACCATTAATCTGTCGGCAACATGAGATTTTTGCATGGTCGAGATGAAATCACTGAAGGCGTGGTTCAGGTGGTTTACATACGAGCTAATAGACGGCGAAATGTCTATGGCAAAAACGGCATTGATGGTTTCATCAACTTGAATATCGTTGGGGTCAAAGTTGTTGAAGCTAAGGTTAAAATCTACATCGAACATGGTTTTTTATAGTTTTTTTGTGATTTAGGGGAAAATACTTGTAACATAGACTTTAGTCTGTGAATAATTGATTATCAACTACTTAAATTTTACACAGACTAAAGTCTATGCTACAATTTTTAATTTTTTTGGTTGTGATATTTTATCTATTAATCCAAAACAGCTTGTTTGGTGCTTGTAAAACGAATACCTTTTTTGCGGGCTTCGTCATAAATCGGCTTACCTAAGTGTTCCAACCCTGTTACGTCTGACATGGTGTCTTCTAAAATGACCATTTTATTTGCCAAATCGGGGGCATAGTCCATAGCTTGCTTTAAACTTGTAGCTACGCAGTGAGATTTTGCCTCACCCGCCAAAAATACATTTTGGTAACTTTCCAAAGTCTTAATCAAACTTTGGTTAAGTTGGGTTTCTGGTCTGTCTGCCACAGGAATTTGAGCCGAAAAAATACCAAAATGTTCTGTCAAAGGATACGTCCCTTTCGTTACGGCTTGGTAAAATTTACCGCCTCTTGTCCACGTTTTGAGGGCTTCCATGAGGTTGTCGTCCAAAGATGCACCTTTTGAGCCTGTCAAACAGTGTTCAGGCCAGATGAAGTGCGGAAACTGCCCTTGTGCTTCTAAATCTGCCAAATATTTCATGGCTTCTTTGGGGTAAAAACGGGGTGTCCACTTACCTGCTTGCACTTCTTTCAGTGTGATTTGGGTGAAAGGTGGCGGAAAATTGCCGTTTTTGTCTTGCCAAAACGCAGGGTGCGAAATGTCATTGACAGGGTGCGAATCCAACGTAACGCAGATGTGGTCTATTTTGTCTTGGTTGTCCACAATAAATTTTTTGAGGCGAAGCATATCATCATCTGCCCCTTTTACAAATAATGCTCCGTTGGGGTTACAAAAGTCGTATTGAGCATCAATAATCAACATGGCGTTTTTCTTTCTCATTTTTTGGGTGTTTTAGTGGTGTTAAAGAATTACTGATTGAATTTACTAAGTTATACGGAAATATAAAATTTTTGTTAGTGTATTTTTTACACTAACAAAAATTTTCTAATAACTAATTGATTATCAGTGAAATAATTTTTAAAAAAATTACTATGTTGTAATTTCGGCAGATAGTTTTTTGCCTGTAAGGGTTGTAAACAAATCATCTAAATTTTTTTTGCGAGCTTGTAATTGCAGCAATTTGATTTGGTGCTGTTCGAGGTGTTGGAAAAAAGTAGGTAAAAAGTTAGTGATGTTTTCTACCAAAAAACTTCCTGCAAAACCCTCTGGCGTTTTTGTGATTGGGCTTATTTGCAATACGCCTGCTATATTTGCCCATTTTTCGGGCAGTATCCATTCATTAACCGTAAAATCTATGGTTTCGCCTTGTGTGTAGGTGCTAAGTAGCTGGCTTAGTGTACCGTCTGCTATAATTTTTCCGTTGTCCATGATAACTATTCTTTCGCATAACTGTTCGGCTTCTTCCATATAATGAGTGGTTAATAGCAAAGTCATATTGTACTGTTTTTTCAAACGCAGCAACAACTCCCACAATTCTCGTCTTGAATTAGGGTCTAAACCTGTTGTTGGTTCATCTAAAAGCAATAGTTGTGGTTGATGCAACAAAGCTACGCCTAATGCAAGTCTTTGGCGTTGTCCACCCGATAAATTAACGGTGTAAGTAGCCTTTTTTGCCCTTAAATTAATCCAATCCAAGACCTCCTGCACTCTGCTTTCTGTTAGCCGATAGAAACTTGCAAAGAGTTGGAGGGTTTCAAGCACAGACAACTTGTCTATAAATTTGGTTTCTTGCAAAGACAAACCCAAGAGTTGGCGGAGTTGCTGGGCGTGGTCTTTCCAATTTAAGCCTTGAATCGTAATGTTACCACTATCAGGTGTTTGCAACCCTTCTATCATTTCTACCAAAGTTGTTTTGCCCGCACCATTTACACCCAACAAAGCCACATATTCGCCTTGTGCTATTTCCAAATTGAGTGCATTAACGGCTATGTGGTCTTTGAATTTTTTGGTGAGATTGGTTATTTTTATCATGTTGTTTGAAAGTAAAAGTTTGATTATCAATTTTTTATAGAGTTATATTTTTATACATTGATGTTGTAGTTTCAAACTACGTATATTTTTGTAAATAAAACCCTCACCTACACAATTTCCTGTGTAGGTGAGGGTTTTATTATTATGTCCTTTGTGTTACTTACAACAACTCTAAAAGATATTGATTTGTATCACTTTCATCAGATGCAAGTTTATAAACAGTTGGAAATTCCGTATTACCTTCAATAATTGGTATTAAATCTCTCAAAGCCTGATTAAAAATTCCAATTGCCCATTTTTTTCGGTCTGTAATACGAAAAATAAAATCAACCTCATCTGGTTTCCAAGTTGTTGGTGTATTTGATTTTACACCAAAAGCAATACCTATAATAATATTTTGAATATTATCATGTTGGTCTATTACTTGAGCTACTACCAAAGTTTCTTTTAAGGCTTGTTGCAACTTTTCTTCATTTTTGTAGCGAAGGATTTTAGCTGTATCTTTTTCTACTTCTTTTCTTTTAAACATTCCTTTACTCTCATTAAGTAGCACATCAATTTTTGCTACTTTGTTGGGTGGTAATGCAATTATGTCAGGATATTCTCTTGGCTGCGATTTGCCTAACTCAGGGTTTGTAAGGATTGCACCACCTCCCTGTGAACCTGGATAAGAAATAGAAACAATTTGGAAGTTATTAGGAATTAAAACCCTATGCACAATAGCATAAGTTACTTCATCTTCATCAACTTCATTGCTTTCTTCTATAAGTGTGGAAGCAACTGTAAATTTTGCAGACGAGAAGTAAGTTCTTAGTAAATCAAGCATATCGCCTTTGGTATTTCCTAATAATTTTCGCCTATCCCAGACCAGCTTAATTCCGTTGTGGTTCAGATACATTCCGTCTAATAAAAATGCAATTGTAGCAACAACCTTATTTTCTGAAATCTTGCTTTGGTGTTTTTCCCAAACAGGCTGAAAATCAATGATTTCATCTTGCTGCTTTGCACATTTTGCAGCTCTGACCAACTCATCTGTAAACCAAGTAGGTACGCCTCCACTATCTTTTTCAAGAGCTTCGTTTAATTTGTTTCGTAAAGTATCCAAACTATCCAAATCTTTTTTCAGTACATCATTTCCTCGTGGTCTTACAAGTGCATAAATACCAAAAATTTGATGTGTTTTAGAAAATACAAAAGAGATAAAATTTAAAATACCTCTATCTGGATCCATTGCGTGGTTAAAACGGTTAATTTTTGCCCCTACCCAATCCTTACGTACAAAATAACGTAACTTATTTAAATTATTATTTCTGTCTTCTCGTCCTTTCCACTCTGTTAAAAGTTCTTTTGCCCCCGTAGCTTTATCGACTTCTTTACGGTAGAGTTGGTAAGGTGTGGTTTGTTTTAATGCTTTCATAGCATCATCAAACCAATTTTTTTCAGATTTTAGAAATGATTTGACTACTGCCTGAATAGTGCTTTTTAAAATAGGAATTTCGGGTGGACACGCAGGTAATTTCTCGTGTCGTTGCAAATTAAATTTATTGTCAAGGTCTGTTCGCCAATCAGCAATAATATAACCCTCATAACCAAATTGGTCTATTAAAATTTTAGGGGTGGAATATGGGTTATAATCTGCTCCTCCAAACTCTTTTTCACTTTCTTTATGCCCTGAAATTTTAATATAAAAAAGTGATGATAGGTAAGCAGCCAACGCACCATAGGTTCGTTGTAGTTCATGGTCTTCTGTTTTTACAGCTTCTGTGAACTCTATAATTGCCAAAGGATATTCTATGCCATTTTTTATACCCGTAATAAGAGCATCAGGAGTAGTAAAAGACATTATTGAAAATAAAGCACTACTCGCAAATTGAGTTGCCTTCTTTGGTCTTTTTACTAATTTAATACGTACTTCTTTAGTAACTACCTCGCTAATCATTGGTAATAAGTAATCATTACCTTGCTCTAAGCATTCGTAGTAAAGTCTTATTTCTGTCATTTTATTTAGTCATTAATTAGCCCAAATTGAAACTCATCAATCCTATAATCAATATTTTCTATTGGTAAATTTTCGCCAATAAAGTCAAAACGAACTTTTAAGGCTTCTCTAATTTCTTCAATAGAGGAAAAAACACCTGTCGGTTTAACAAAACCATTGTTTATCCAAGACAATATGTAAACTTTTGATAGAGTATCCATAGGATTAAATTTTTTGTAAAATAATTAAATGCTCTTGTTTGCCTTTTTGGGCATAAGTAGGATTAAAAATTCTTGAATGTTTTGATAAATCAGAAGATAAGATTTCATTGATTTTAAAACCTAACTTAGGTGCAAATTCAGAAATTTCTCTTTCAATTTTTATTAGTTCTTTTTTTATCACACTATCACCTATTACAATAAATGCAAAGTGATTAGGCTTTAGAACTCTGTGCATTTCAGCAAAACATTTGATTAAATCTTCATTCCATTTTTCTTTTTTTTCCTTCAAACTTGAATACTCACGTCTTGAGCCAATTTCATTATATTGAGCAAATTTAACATCAATATCAAGCCAACGTTTACGAAATTTATGGTACAAATAATAATCGTAGGTATTTGCATAAGGCGGTGAAGTGATAATTATATCAATAGAATTTTCAAGTATGAAATCCAAATTTCTACTGTCTGCATTGAAAACATCTAATAATGTGTTATCACAAATAAGTTCTGAAAATTCAGCCATACGTGAGTTATACTCCTTAGCTCTTTTACAAAAATGTTCAAGAGTATATCCATTTAAAATATTTTTTTCAATAGCTGCAAATCTTGTATCACTTTCTTGATTAGAAACTTTTACAATGATAGATGATAAAACTATTTTCAAAAAATTTTGAACCACAGTATCTGACTGTTTTGAAATTTCATTTAATAGAAAAGTTATTTCTTCTGAAACATTTTTCTGAAACCAATGGTCTTGTCCTTCTATTTTTTTGATTTCTATTTGTGGTCTTTTATCAAGCCTCCATTTCGGTATTTCTAATTCAATGTTAGAAATAAACTTTTTTACAATTAAAAATTGCTCTCCTTTTAATGGCGTAGCTTTTACTTGTGATAGTAAAACAGATAAGCCGTTTACATCAACTCCAATAGCATTTGCCCCAAAAATTCTTGCCTCAATTAATGTTGTCCCTGAACCACAAAAAGGGTCAAGAACTGTTTGCCCTTTAATTGCATAATCCTCTAATATTTTTTTTGGTAATTGAGGAGGAAACTTTGCAGGATAAGGATGCAAAGAATGTGTTAGATATGAAGTATCCACACCAGTAAAACTAAATTGTGTTTCCTTTTCTTGTTTTATCATTATTTTGGTTTTCTAAATACTACAATAAATGAGCAGTTTTGATTTACATAAAATACACTTGGATAACCAAGTAATACTAACCTTCTTTGTCCTGCCTGATCCCAAACAATAAGGTCTTGATACAGCCAGCCAGCCTCTTGCCCAACTGTCGCAAGGTCTGAATGAAAGGGGACATAAGGAACTTTATTTTTAGTATCTCTATAGTCTTTAACTACCCAACACGAATAACCACCAGCCTTTGTAACCTCCAAATTATCTTTCAATACATTTTTAATTTCTTGTAAAAACTCTTTGTAAGGTAAATTGCCAAAATCATTTTCGTTTTCACTGTATTGTTTCACAGTGCTATTGTTTTCGTGCTTAATAATAGACGTTTTGTGTACAGTTTCACGGTCTTTCAAAGACTTTTGAATAAAGTCTGCATAAGGTGGTGAAGTTACAGTAAGTTGTATTTTTTCTTTTCGTATATGCTGAAGCATATTTCTACAGTCATCATTAATGATTTTGTAGTATTTATCGTTTCCAAAAACTCCTTGAGCATCATGAAGCCATTGCTGGGCAATATTCGCAAATTTGGGATTTAGTTCTGTTCCTACTGCGTGTCGGTTTAGCCCTTGTGCAGCAATCACTGTTGTTCCAATACCTAAGAAAGGGTCAAAAACTGTATCTCCTTCTGCCGAGTACATTTTGATTAACCTCTCTACCAATTTCACAGGGTACACCGCACCATGTTCAAGTTGGTATTTATTACGTGGCGAAGATAGGTCATTCCAAACAGGGTTCAAAATATCATCTTCATTTACAACATTTTTAGAAAGTAAAGCCCATTCGCTGGGTGTAAGTCCGTTAAAACCAAGTTTGGTTTGTTTTTCTACTGTTTCAACTTTCTTTGTTACTAAGTAAGGGCTTTCAGGTTCGGCAACTGTATTCGTTTTGGCGTTATGTTCTTCGTGAATTTTCTGCACAAAACTATCCCACACATCATTTTTAATAATGCGTCTTGCCCCACCAATCTTCACAGAAGGTATTACTTCCTTAGCAATATACCTTTTTACAGAAATTTCTGAAACTTTTAGTAGTTCAGCAGCCTCTTTAATAGTCAAGAGTTCTTCAGTGGTTTTTGTCAGTTTTTTGTATGCCATAATATTTAAGAGTATCAAATTGTATCACAAATATATATAAATGATACTTAATGATACTAATTAATTTAAAAAAATATTTTTACTACTTTGAGCATAGAGTATTACAATCAATTTCAATAAAATTTACAAACCCTCATTGTTTTTTATTAAAAACTCACAGTACACTTATTGGGTATAAAATAAAAATTATATCTCCACACCCCAAAAATTCTTTTTTACATTCTATTATGCTCCAAAATTTTTACATAAAAAAGGTTGTTTTCAAGGCTTCTAAACTATTTTATGCTTTTATGCGGTTTTAAACTTACGAAAAAATTGTTAATCCAAATCTTATTACGTACCTTTGTAGCCGAATTTTAAAGTTCAAATATGACAAATTTACGTTTCGAGGAGTTAGGGTTGTCGGCAGAGATTCAAAAAGCAGTGGCTGATTTGGGTTTTACAGAGGCAACGCCTATCCAATCACAGGCAATACCCGTAATAATGGAAGGCAATGATGTCTTGGGTATGGCACAAACAGGCACTGGCAAAACGGCTGCTTTCGGCATTCCACTTTTAGAAAAAGTTGATGTATTAACCAAAAAAACTCAAGCATTGGTACTTTGCCCCACCAGAGAGTTGGCAGTACAAATATCAGAGGAGTTTAAGAAGTTTTCAAAGTACATTCCCGACTTACAAATCACAACCATTTTTGGAGGCGACAGTTACGAGAGGCAGTTTAGAGAATTAAAGAGAAATCCGCAGATTGTAGTAGGTACACCGGGTCGTGTAATAGACCACCTACAACGTCAAACATTGAAAGTAGAGCATATCCAAACCGTTATTTTGGACGAGGCAGACGAAATGCTCAACATGGGATTCAGAGAAGACATCGAGTTAGTCTTACAAGGAATGCCTGCGGAAAGACAAACTTTGTTGTTCTCGGCTACTATGTCATCAGACATCTTGTCTATCGCAAAAGCCTACCAAAACCACCCCGTACAAGTGCAAATTGCACGCAAAGAAGTTACAGCTTCTACGATTGAACAATTCTATTTTCCTATCAGGTCGGAACAAAAAGTGGAAGCTATGTGCCGTTTGATAGAGTTCTACAACTTACAGTTGATGTTGGTGTTCTGTAATACCAAAGCACAAGTAGATGAATTAGTAGATGAGTTACAAGGCAGAGGCATTGGGGCAGAAGGTTTGCATGGTGACATGAAACAAGCTCAAAGGACTATGGTCATGGGCAGATTCAAAAACAGCCGTGTGCAAGTGTTGGTAGCTACAGACGTGGCAGCCAGAGGCATAGATGTTTCGGGAGTAGATGCAGTTTTCAATTATGATGTACCACAAGACCCAGAATACTATGTTCACCGTATCGGTAGAACAGGACGTGCTGGTAAATTAGGTATGTCGTTTACTTTTGTGTCGGGTCGTGATAGATACCGTTTGATGGATATCGAAAGATTTGCAAAAATCAAAATCAAACGTGGTGATATTCCTGATAAGCAAAGTATTATCAATAAGAGGAAGGAAAACTTAGTAACAATGGTTAAGCAAGAGGCTTTGGAAAGTGGAGATTTAAAGCAATATGACGATGTAATCAGTCGTTTGATTGCAGAAAACTTAGAACCACGCCAAGTATTGGCTGCCTTGTTCAAACTGTATATGGGAGATTTGGGGCGTAACCTTTCAGACATTGACTTCAATCAAGACGAAAGAAAACGCAGCAATGACAACAAATACGGTGACAGAGATAACAAATTTGGCAAAGACCGTTTTGGCAAAGACAAGTACAACGACAGAGATAACAAGTACGGTAGAGATAGAGAACGTGGCTTTGGCGACAAAGACAGAGAACGTAGCAGCTACAAAGACAAAGAAAAACGTCCTAAAATGACTCGTTTGTTTGTAAGTGTAGGGAAACGTGACCGTATTTCTCATGCAGATATTGTAGGGGCTTTTGCTTCTAAAACAGGTATGCGTGGTAGAGATATTGGCGAAATCGACATCATGGAAAACTTCTCTTTCGTAGAAATTCCTGCACATTTGGCTCAAGAAGTGGTTGATGTAATGCACCAAAACACTATCAAAGGCAAAAAAGCAAGTGTAGAAATATCTGCTAAATAGTACATAGCTTTTGAACAAAAAAGTCTTGGAAAGCTAAAAACAAAAAAGACAGCATAGGAATCATAATTCTTATGCTGTCTTTTTTGTTAATTAAATTTAAGTAGAGTAAGACGTAGTTATTATAGTTTTTGTATAATTGCTTGTAAATGAACCACAAGGACACAAGTTCACTAAGAGAAAAATAGTAATTTATTTTTGCTACTTAGCATTTAAACCCAATTACTAAAACATCATCTATTTGGGCATACTCACCTTTCCACTCCTTGAAGGTATTGGTGATTAATTCTTTTTGTTCTTCAAAAGGCTTTGCGTAATAGCCTGTTAATAAGGATTTTAGCCGTTTTTTAGTAAATTTTTTGTTCAACTCTCCGCCAAATTGGTCTTGGAAACCATCTGAAAAAATATAATAATGCGTATTTTTATTGTTCAGAGGGAGAGTATGTAAAGTGTAATTGCGTACTTCGTTATTTATCCTACCCCAACTTCCGCCTATGGGCTGCTTGTCTGCACTCACTTCCGCTATGCCTACTTCTTGCGTATTTTCATCGGCTTGCACTACTAACAAAGGATTATTTGCCCCAGCAAACAATAAAACTTGATGTTCCATGTCTATCGTACAAAAAGCTATGTCCATGCCATCTCTGTTGTCTGTTTCGGCTTGGTTGAGGCTTTTTCTAACTGTTTGGTGCAGTAAATTGAGAATGTGATGTGGTTCATACACCTCTTGCACCTTTACAATTTGGTTCAAAAACGCATTGCCTGCCATAGACATAAAAGCCCCCGGTACACCATGCCCCGTACAATCTACGGCAGCTATACAAATCTTTTGCAGGGCTTTTTGCTCATTTTCTACGGCATAAAACCAATAAAAATCTCCCGAAACAATATCTCTTGGCACATAAAAAACAAAAGAATCGGGCAAAGCCTTGTGAATTTCTATTTCAGACAACAACATAGCTTGTTGAATCTGTTGGGCGTAGTTGATACTTGCTAAGATATTTTCGTTTTTATGCTGTAACTCGTCGAAAGTAGCTTGTAAAGTGTTATTAGTGATTGTAATTTCTTCTTTTTGGGCTAAAATTTCCTCTTTTTGGTGTTCTAATTCTACATTTTTCTGTGTAACCTCATCACTTTTACGCTGTAAGTCCAATGTACGCACTTGCACCAAATCTTCCAATTCTTTATTTCTTTGCTCAATATAGGCAGTTCGTTTGCGGTATATCCACCAAATTAAACCCAAAATAAGTGTAGTTACTAACAAGTAAAACCATTTGGTTTGCCAAAAGTAGGGCAAAATTACAATTTTGATAGCAGCCCCTGTTTCATTCCAAACGCCGTCATTATTGCTGGCAATGACTCTAAAGGTATAAGTACCGGGTGAAACATTGGTATAAATAGCCCTTCTTTCGTCATTTGCATTGACCCAATGTTTATCAAAATTGACTAATTTGTATTTAAAAGCTACTTTTTGTGGGGCTATGTAACTGAGGGCGGTGTAATCTATCCAAAATCGTTGGATACCCGCAGGAATAATGATGATACTGTCTGCATAATAATCAGCAGTTTCATCTATACGGACATTTTCCATGTAAACAGGTGGTTTCCGTTTATTTTGCAAGATTTTTTGTGGATTTAGGCGTACCACTCCGCCCAATGTAGGAAACCACATTTCACCATTACGGCTTTTCAGAGAAAAAGTAGCCCCTGTACATTCTGTATGTACCATGCCATCATGTTTTTCGTAGAGGGTAAGAGGAATACGAAAAGTGCTATCCTGTAGGTGTTTAAGCAAATCTTCTCGTTGAGTTTTGATGATGCCTTTACCAGAGGTAATCCAAAAGTTATTGAGTTCATCTTCTTGAATATCAAAGACATTGTCGTCTGGAAGTCCATCTTTGATATTGATATTACCAAATTTTTCTTTGCTACTATCAAAATATACTAAGCCTCCATTGGTCGTAAACCACCAATTACCAGTATTTTTATCTGGGAAAATACTAAACAATACATTGGTTATCAAACCATTATCTTTACTATAGTGCTTTTTTATTTTCCCTTCAGCATCTATTAAAACAATGCCTGTGTCATTTGTGCCTACCCAGAAATCCCCTGATGCAGTTTCTTTGATACACATAATAAAATCGGAAGGAAACCCCTTGTCTTTATTAAATGTAACAAACTGTTTGCCGTCAAACTTTATCATACCACCAGACCTTGTGCCTATCCAAATATTTCCTTTACTGTCTTCATACGTAAAACGAATTTGCACAGAAGATAAACCATTTTTATCTGTATAAAGAGTTTCTTTTGTGCCATCTATCAACAACAAACCACTATAAGTGCTTAACCAAATTCTGTTTTTAGTATCTACTAAAATGTGTTTGATTCGTTTGTCGTGTGGAAACTGTGTTTTAAAATTTAATTGGGTGATTGTATCATTGGCTATGATATTTACTACACCACTTTCTGTACCTGCTAATATTTTTCCATCTTTCCACTCTGCCAAATGGTTAATAGTAGGCGTTGCCAAGCCGTCATACGTACTGTAGTTAGTAAATTTACCGTTTTTGATGCGAAATAGCCCATTGCGATACGTTGTTATCCATAAACTTTCTTCATGGTCTATGGTCATATCACGAATTTCTATTTGTCCATTGGTATGATAGGCATCAAGTCTTTCAAATTGCTTAGTAACAACGTTGTAACGTAGTAGTCCTTGTTGTGTACCAAACCAAACACAGCCAGATGAATCTTGAGTAATTGCACGAATAGGTAAGTTATTTGTTAGCTCTACTTTGGCTACCTTACCATTTTCTATATAGTTTAAGCCTGTATTTGTACCTACCCACACTCTATTAGCTTGTTTGTCTAAAAAAACGTATTGAATATTATTGTTAAAAAGCCCTTTCTTTTCATCATAAATAGTGTATTGTTGTGTATTCAAATGATATTCTACTAAGCCCAATTTGTTAGTTGCTAACCATACAATATTATTTTTTTTGTCAAATTGAGAGAAATTAATACCTGTTTTATCTATTTCTTGGATTTTAGGTAGGTTCAAAAATTTTTGTTGGCGAGGACTCCAAATCATAAGGCTTTTCCCTTGACGTTCTATCCAAATATTACCTTCTTTATCTTCGTTGATGTGGCGAATAGGTGCAGTTATTTGTTCATAAGGTAGCAAAGTGTAAAATTTTCCTTGTTTGTAGCTTACAATTCCACTGTTTTCTGTGCCAATCAATAATTGTTTTTGAGAGGTTTCACATAAGGACAAAACAGGATTGGTTTTAAAACAATCATATTGTTGTTTATCAAATACTTTGAAATGTACTCCATCAAAACGAATAATGCCGTTGTAGCTGGTTATCCAAAGGTAACCGTCACTACTTTGTAAAATACTAATGGTGGCATTCGAGGGCAGTCCTTCTTCGGTAGTCCAATGGTCTAATAATAATTTGTTAATATTTTTGTAAGGCGTAAGAGAGTTACTTTGCCCAGCCACTTGTAAACAAGCAAGACATAGTAATAATGCTATATACGTAAATTGATAGAAAGTTCTCAGGTAAAATTGCATAAGAAGGTATAAACTAAATAGTAGGCAATATAAAAAAAAATCTTAGAAAGCCTATTTTTTAATAAAAAAACTAATAGCTATTAGAATAAATATGGCAGGCATATTGTACGGTTATTTGACAAAATTAAAGCCAAATTATTATTACACAAATTTTCATTGTTAGTTATCAATACAAGCCTATTAGATTTATTTTACCTTTGCAATACCTTTAAATAAAATGTATGATAAACGTATCAGCAGCAACACGCAAAGAATTAAAAACCACCTTACAACAAGGAGAATTTGACTTGTTGGTTATTGGTGGTGGCATTACGGGGGCAGGCATTGCTTTAGATGCTGCTTCAAGAGGTATGAAAATAGCTTTGTTAGAAAAGCAAGATTTTGCAGCAGGCACAAGTAGCCGTTCTACTAAATTGATTCATGGCGGTTTACGCTATTTGAAACAGTTAGAAGTCAAACTAGTCATGGAGGTAGGACGAGAAAGAGAAATTGTTTATAAAAACTGTCCTCACTTAGTAATTCCCGAAAAAATGTTATTGCCTTTGGTCAAAGACGGTACGTATGGCTCATTGGCTACGTCTGTAGGGCTATGGGTGTACGATAAATTGGCTGGGGTAAAGGAAACTGAACAAAGGGTCATGTTAGACAAAGAGGCGACAGCCCAACATGAACCACTGTTGAGAACAGATATTTTGGAAGGCGGTGGTTTATATACCGAATACCGCACTGATGACGCAAGATTGACGATAGAAGTCATTAAAACGGCATTTGAACATGGGGCAGTGTGTCTGAACTATGCGGAAGTGGTAGATTTTATTTACACACCCAAAGAAAAAGTTTGTGGAGTGGTAATGAAAGACCAACTTTCTGGCGAAACAGTAGAGATTAGAGCCAAAAGAATAGTCAATGCTGCGGGACCTTGGGTGGACAAAGTGCGAAAAATAGACAAAGGAGTACCCAAAGAAAATAAAAGGCTGCACTTGACAAAAGGAGTGCATTTGGTTGTACCTTATGAAAGACTGCCTTTGCAACAGTCCATTTACTTTGATGTACCAGATGGACGCATGATGTTTGCTATTCCACGTGGCACAAGTACTTATATAGGCACTACCGATACTAATTACCACGACAGCATAGATAGCCCACAAACGACCAAAGAAGATGTAAAATACATTTTACACGCCGTCAATTATATGTTTCCGTCTATACAACTCACAGAGGCAGACATTACATCAAGTTGGGCGGGTTTGCGTCCTTTGATTCACGAAGAAGGCAAATCTCCTTCGGAATTATCTCGAAAAGATGAAATTTTTGTGTCTTCTTCTGGGCTTATTTCTATTGCAGGAGGAAAACTAACAGGCTACCGCAAAATGGCTCAACGGATTGTGGACAAAGTGATGCGGAGTTTGAATAAAAAATATGATTTTCCATTGAAAGAATGTACTACCGAAAACATAGCCCTAACGGGAGGTCGTTTTGGTAGCCCTGACGCTGTGAAAGACTATATTTATGAAAGAGTAGAAGAAGCCTACAATAAAGGCTTGAATAAGAAGGTTTTAGAATATTTGGTCTATAACTATGGTACAAATACGCCTGTAGTCATGGACAAAATAGCTGCGATTATGCAAGAAGAACCCGACAAAGAATTAGCAGTAGTAAAAGGCGAATTATGGTACTGTGTCAATTTTGAGTTGTGCAGCACTTTGTCCGATTTCTTTATTCGCCGAACAGGAAGATTGTTTTTTAGACGAAAAACCATTGAAAAACTCATTCAGCCTGTAGCTGACGAGTTGCAAAAATTAACGCAACAAACAGACGTAGAGAAACAGCAAGCTCTTGCACATTTTTACAAAGAATTTGAGGAAGTAATGACCTTTGCATAAAAAAATCCCTCTCAGGTTTTGAGAGGGATTTTTTTAGTAATTATGAATCTGATAATTTTTGTCCAGCCATTTATACAAGTCATCTGTACTGATATTGCCGTAATATTCGTTAATAAAATTGGTGGCTTCACTACAAATTTCGGCTTTGGTGGCTTTTTTAGATACTAATAAATTGATAAGCACATTGAGTTCTTCTTTCAGTTTCTTTTGTTCTTTCAAAAAATTGAGGACAAAAGCAGAAATTAAGGTGCTGTCGTCTTTATTAAAATTGTAGTAAAACAAATAGACTTCTTTTATTTTTTTAGGGTTATGTGTACCATAAATAAGTTGTTCAGAAATAATCAATTTATTGCGTAAAAAAGGCAATTTTTTGTTTACTTCTTTACCTTCATATTCATAAGTTACATAGAAATACGAAGATTTATTCATGGGAAAAGCCACAGGATTAATCAGCAGCGAAGTGCCTGTGTCTAACACTACATAACTATTTAAGTCAAAATTTCTTTGTAAGTCTTGTAAAGGGTTGTTTTGGCGAGGCATATTCATTCTGTTTTTTGCAGGTTGCAAATATTTAGACAGCTTAATTGCATCGCCTTCTTCTTCTACGCCTTTTATGCGTACTGTGTACCTACCTTTGGCATTAATTAAACCTAATACATCACTTTTACTCGTAAAAATAATTTCATCTTCATTGGTCAATTTTTCTCCTACTTTAAGAGGTTTTGTAGTGCCTGCATTTTTTACTTGCCCTTGCACAAATAGCACCGTATAGTCTTGTGCCAATGCACCATAAAAGAAGAAACAAAAGAGTAAAGTAAGATAATTTTTCATATAAATTATTGATTAGGTTTTTAGCTAAAAAACGGATATGCTTTTACTTTGTTACGTTTTCAATTAACGTGCCAAAGAAATGTTACTTCCCTGTACTGCCGTAGCCTCCACTGCCTCTTTCTGTATTGGATAATTCAGTAGCACTTTCCCACTGTACTTGTGCGTGTTGGGCTATGACCATTTGGGCAATACGGTCACCATGCTGCACCACAAAAGGCGTATCTGAAAGGTTGATTAACAGCACTTTAATTTCGCCTCTGTAGTCTGCGTCTATAGTACCGGGTGAGTTAAGTACCGTAATACCATGTTTCAGTGCCAAACCACTGCGAGGGCGTACTTGTGCTTCATAGCCTATAGGCAGTTCTATGTGTAGCCCTGTGCCTACTAACATACGTTGTAGTGGTTGTATAGTAAGCGGAGCAGTAAGGTTGGCTTGCAAATCTACACCTGCCGAATAAGGAGTTTGGTAAGAGGGTAGGGGATTGTTGGATTGATTAATGACTTTGATGGTTTGCATAAGATATGAATAAAGAATGGACAAAGATGTGCAAGTTTTTAGGAAAAACCATATAAAACAAAGAAGGATTGGGGCTTTATTTTCTGCACTAAAGTTGCTGTGTAAAAACTCTAAGCATAAAATAGTTGTGCCTGAATAAACAGTTATTCTACTGCTAAATGGTTTTTTACACCTATTTCTTTAAAAAACTGTTTTAATAAATCATATTTTGTATCACAATCAAATAAGTACCATACGCCTCCTTGTAAGATAATACAACTATTTCTGTAACAGTATTATACAAATGAAAAGGTGTGCCTTTGGGTGCTTTTTTCTTGAAGGTACATTCACAAGGATTTTGGGCGAAGGTATAGGTTGCTGTGAAAAAGCAAAGAAGTATAGAAAGCAAAATTTTATTCATAAATTAACTATGTTTAGTTACAAAGTTAAGGTTTGATAGATAGCAAGTTCAACTATTAGTTGTTTTAACCTCACTTTGCTTTGGTATCCAAGTTAAATGTTAAAGAAAACTGGTGAAAAGCTAATTCATTCATTTTTTGTGTTGTAAGAGGAATGTTTACACCGTACATAAGGTGTGCAAACCCCAAGAAAGTAAACCCTACTTCTGGTCGCAACCGCCAATCAATTACTTGGAAGTTTGTGTAAGTTAATGTATTTAATCTAATTGAAAGCCACACTAAGTAATTCATAACCTATTTTGGGTGCTATAAAAAAACTATTATTTAAATAACTTACTTCTGCCGTATATCGTTGTCCATGTAAAATCATAGTAGGAGCATGGACATTTATCAACTCTCCCCTCATTACTCCCACTTCTCCAAAGAAAGAACTTGTGGCAGGGTGAAAACTACTACCTATTGTAAGGATAGTTTTTTTATCTTGCCCAAAGAGAGAGCAAGGAATATAAATGAGCAATAAAAAGAAGATTAATTTCATATAAATAGTTGATTATCAGTTAATAAAAAACACCCTAAGGGTCTTTGAAACCATTAGGGTGTTCACTTTTACTTCTCCACCCTCACCCTAATTCCCTCCGAATGACTACCAATGAGTATGCCAATACACTTAATTGTGGTACTTGCTATTTATTATCAAAAAACAAATAGTACTTATACAAAAATGGTATTTGATAATTGGTGTGTTTTCCACCCATAACTCTCTGTTCTCTAATAATACCATTATTAGATAAAAAAGATGTAAAACTTTTAACAGTAATTTCATTATTAAGATTACTATCTACAATGAATATACTTACTAATTCCTCCCATTGTTGCAAGGTATATTCCCCTGCTCGTCTAATTTTTTGAGTATGACGTAAAAAGTATTGAAATTTAGTTAGTAAATCATAATTTCCTTGCTCTTTTACCAAGTCTTCATAATATTTTTCTCCCACCTTTTCCATTGTCTTAAAATCAGCAAAATAAGTAGCACTTAAAATAGCCCTTCTATTCTTGCTATTATACTCATAGTTGCTATCTTTTTCGGCTTTTGCTTTTGCTATCTTTAGTAACCATATAAAAGGTCTTAGGCTTAAATCATTTTGTCCATCCTCTAAGTTTTTAGCAAACCAAGAATAAGTTTCACCATAGCCAAAATCATTAGGATTTGTCCTGTGTGCCGACTTCCCAAAATATATATCTACCAAAGGAGTTAATATCTCTTTGTCTACGGGAATATCAAACTTATTATTTATTCTATCCAAAATAATATTAGCAGTAGATTGTGGCAAATCATTAGCAAGAAAATAAGCAAGCAAGGTGTCTCTGTGCTTTTTAAATTGTATAGAAAAAAAATAAGCAAACAACTCATCACCTGTCCATTCTATTTTGATAGTTCTCCTTGCTATTTCGGTAGAGTTTACCGCCTCTATCTGTGTTCTTAATAAATCTGAACGTAAAAATATTTTAGGTTGGATATTAGTAAAAGGATTACTACGCCAATATTTTACCAAACTTGATATCCAAGTTCTCCATTTAGGGGGGCTTACAAAATGGTCTAATTGGTCATAAAAAATTAGCAATTCTTTTTTTGTACTTGCCAAATATTTATCTAACAAAGTAAGTTGCCTTTCTATGTGAATTAATTTATCTGTATCTTTTAATAAGATAGCCAATTTATTGGCGTATTCTAAAGGTTTTAAATCTGTAGCCACACGCCAAGAAGTGTCAATATCTAAATTATTTTGGTCTATAAAATTTTTAATCTTTTGCTTATTGAACAACAAATTAGCAGAAAAAACTACCCAAAATTTATTGTAAAAATTTGGTATAGTTTCATAGTCTGCAAAATTTTCAGAACTAATAAAATTAATTTGCTCTTTTCCTTCAAGAGGTTCAAGAACAGGTATCAAATTAACAAATAAGTAGTTTTCCCAATCTGTACCAGCTAAACTACATAGTTCTTTTTGTACCCATGGGTTTTCCATTGTTTCATATAAAAAAGTTTTCCCTGTACCCTTACTTCCTGAGATGATAAATTTATCCCAATTAAAAATTCCTACCATATCTTGGCGAAGGTAGTAGTTTTCAATTTTTTCGGTAAGTGAAATATTTTCTGCTCGTGGGGGTGGAACTTCCATGTTGTTCAAAATTTCCCTTGCAGTAGCTGTTATTGCTATATTGAGATTAGGCAAAACTTCAATGGTAGTTTTTATGGTGTGCTTTTGCTCATCAGGTTCTTTTTTTTTTACTTCCCCTTCTATTCGTGTGTCAATTTTTTGAAACACTTCTATTAATTCCTGATTTTTAGCAAGACGGTTATAATGTGCCTCCTCCTCTTCTTGTACAGTTGTGCTTTCTCCTATTTTTTTCAAAATAGAAATTTCTGGAAAAGGGATAAATATTTCATCTGATGGTGTTTCCTCGCCAAACTTTTCTTTGTTTTCACTAAAAAAGTTAGTAGCAACTGTTGCCAACTCGTTTTTAAAAGTATCTACTACCGAAAAAGATTGTAAAAATAAAGATTGAAATTTGCCTTTGAGTGGTGAATTTTGTGAATAAAATAAGTCTAAAATATACTGCAAACCTGTTTGGCTTTGCGTATTTGTACCAAAAACACCTACTACTAAATTAGAAATAGAGCATAAAGTAGCAAAAGTATCATTAAAGCCTGTGCGTGAATCTATTAGAATTACACTATTATCCCAACTCAACCCAAAACCTTTCTGTAAATCGCCTAAAAAATCTTGGAATAAGGCAATATTACCAATGTCTAGCCTCGCCAAGCCTTCTAAGTAATTATCAAGATTAGAACTTTCATAGTTCCCTGCTTTAATAACTCTTATTTTGCCCTTAGTTTCTTTGCTCAAATATTCGTTACCTACTTGATAAGAATATTCACTTGCTAATTTTGTAATCAGTTTCTCTTTGATTGCAATTTGCCCTTGTGGCAACAAGAATTGTCTATCTAAAAGATACTCTATTATACCATGTTTAGCCTGCGTTTCATTTCCAAAACGGTAACCAAAATAATTGGTAAAGCCTGGTGCCTCAAAATCGCAGTCTATAATAATTACTTCTTTTCCTCTATTAGCCAAATACTGAGCATAACAAGTGAGGGCTGTAGTACGTCCTACACCACCTTTGTAACTATAAAAAGTAACAACAGGGCAAGGATTGTTTTCTGTATGAGATTGCAAATTGAGTAAATCGTGAAATCTACGGCGAAGGTTGTAGTTGAGATTTGGGTGTGGTTTGGGTTGTTCTTTAAAGGATAATCTAATATAGTCTTGACTGTATTCTTTTTCTGAAATTTGCTCTATTGATATAGATTCTGCGTTAGCCTGCAAAGTTGTATCTTTTTCAAATATACTGTCAATCAAATTATTATCTTCTTCTGCTACATGAAGTTTAACATATATCTCCATAGATATACCTATGGTTAGCATATAGTTTTTAATTTTATGATTTGACATAAAACCATTTAAAATATTTTCTAATTTTTTTATATTTTGAAGGACTAAGTACATAATTGTTTAAATTGTAAAAGTGGTTAATACTTTACTGTAAATTTCATTAGCAATAGAATAGAAATCAAAAATTCTTCTATAAGTTAGAGGTAAAATATTAGAAGTTAATGAATTTGGATTAACTTTTTTCTCTACTTTGTAACGGACATTAGCACTCCAACTATTTAATAAGTCATGAACTGATTTACTATGAAATTCTGTCATACTTCCCAATAATGGAATAGCAGAAGGAGCAAGATTACCAAAAACACTATTAAAATGTTGAAAACCTTTACTTTCTATTAGAAAATGGTCTTTGTTAGAGGCAAACATGATTGCATTTGGATCACCCTTAAATGCAACTTTGTATGTATTCCCATCATCTGCAATGGTGGTAGTTCTTAATTTATCTTTTTCTGCTAATTTTGTTTCATCAGTATAAAACGAATAAATAGCTGCACAACAAGCACATTCTATAATATAGCCTGAAAGATAGTACACATCAGCCAATAACCGCCACTCGTCAGAATTATTGCCCAATAAATGTTCATCTGGCTGTAAGGCTTGTAATTCAGGTATAGCCAACAACTTTTCACAGACTACTTTATGCCTTTCTGCTGCCAAAATAAATTCTTTTGCTATATTATTTCTACTCATCTGTTTTGATTAGATTTTGCAATTTCATAGAAAATGCAATCAAAGTCAAGATAACAAGCAAAAAAACCTTACAAGGTGTTTAAAACCTTGTAAGGCTTAACATTCCTACTTCTCCACCCTCACCCTAATTCCCTCCGAATGACTACTAAACTCAGGGGCATACATACATTGAATAGTCGTGATGCCATTAGAAAAGTCGCCTTCGTGAGTTACTTTGAGTGGGTACTCAAAAACGTAAGTCCCTGCGGGTAAGTAGCTGATAAAGAAGTTAGTAGCTGCGTCCCTTGTGGCTTCGTAGTAGCCCAAACCGTCTTGGTACTTGTAACTCGACAAGACATTGACAGGCTCAAAACAACTTGCCCGCATATCTTTCAAGTGAATGTACTCCATTGGTCTGTCCACTCGCAACTCTATACGAACTTTTACAATATCACCAACTTTCAATTTGGAACTATTGGCAGGGTTCTGCGAACTACTGCCAAAGTTCGTAAGGGCTTCCAATTTCTTGCCTGTATCTGTATCTCTCTCAATGAACAACTGCTTATTGAGTTTCAACGGTGTTTCGGCAGGCGTAATTTTGTCTAATTGCTCAAAATACTGCCAATACAAACCACCCCACGCCACTACTTCATTTTTGTTGGTAACAGTAACTTTACCCATTTCAGGCTTAATTTCGCCTTGATGCCAAGACGTGGTGAAATAACCTGTACCTGCCTCTACTTTCATGTCGGGACGAGTTTCAGGGTTAATTTTCTCTTTGCCTACCGTAATTTCGGATAATTGGCTCTCTGCCAACCAATTAGAGCCTTGTAACAACAAAGCATAACAAGCCTCTGCCGTTGCTTTGGTTGTTTTCCAATCATTCGTTTGTTTGTTCTTGAGCAACCAAACTTTCATTTCGTCCACACTTGCCTTATCATTAGCTACTTCGCTAAATACTTCAATCAGCAAGGCTTGCGTTTCTATGGGGGCTTGATACCAATAATAACCTCCCATCATGCCTTTCCAATACATACCCAGTTCTTCATGTTGCAAGGCTTTTTCTTTCAACGATTTCACAATGTCCATTGCCACCGTTTTGGCATTGGTGCGGTGTGCTACCAACGAAATCATGCCTTGTGCATAAACTCCATTTTCTAACCAATATTTTTTGGCTTGTGTCAAATAAAAATTGTAGGCGGTTTGGTTGCGGCTGTCTATGTCTTGGCTCAAAAAGAAACTACGGGCATAGAGGTAGTGAATATCATCATAACCAGCACGTTGGTCTTCCAATTTCAACTTGTTGCGTTTACAATAATCCACCAATCTGTCGTAATCTTCACGTTTTCTGTCGTCCAAATAACGTACTGCTCTCCGCAACATTTCGGCAGTTTGTCCATTACTGTTTTCATTTTGCGGAATAACCGTACTGCTTACCGTACCATTGGGCTGAATAATTCCTAATTGTTTCAAATGCCCCATACCTGCTACAATGTGCTGCGTTATCCAACGGCTATCGGGCATACCATCAAACCAAGGAAAACCTCCATTAGAAACTTGCATTTTTTGTAGTTTCGTAATAGCCCTTTCCAATTCGCCAGACATACGCACCAAGTCCAGCAACAAACCCAACCGTTTTTTCCTTTCGGTTTCGTCTTTGGCTTGCAACACCCAAGGGGTTTCTTCTAACAACACTGCCTTTAAATCTTGGCGTTTTTCCAAATTAGATACCAATTCCGCAGAGTTGGTATTTTTCCATGTTTCAAAAACTGCCTTAATTTTAGGATTACCATTTGCCAAATGCGTAGCAATACTATTAGCATAAAAACGGCTAAAAGTCTGTTCGGCACATTCATAAGGATACTCCATAAGGTACGGCAAAGACTGCACCGCATACCACGCAGGGTTAGACGTAAATTCTACGGTTAGTTTGTGATTTCTTAACGTAGTTGATTGATTTTCAACTAATTTGCTAAGAGAAAACTCTTTAGTTTGTTTAGCTCTTACAGGCAAAGGCAAGGTTTCTGTAACCAACATTCTGTTTGTTAAAACAGGCAAAGTCATTTCCTCGCCATCAGAAAAAGTACCTGCTGCTGCCACAATTTTGTAGGTCAAAGTTTGCATACCTTCGGGAACTTTGAAAGACCATGCAACTACAGTGCTTTGTTTGGCTTTGACAGTGAAAGATTGTGTAGGCTGCGAATTGCTATTGAATGTTACTTTTTTATCACTTAACAAATCAGTTAAATCCAATTTCGCCTCTCCCGTCAAATCCTTATCTGACAAATTCGTAATTTTTGTGGTAAACACCATTTCATCATTTTCCCTAAAAAATCTTGGGGCATTCGGCACGACCATCAAGTCTTTTTGTGTAACTAAGGTGTTTTGAGCAAAACCATAACGCAAATCTTGCGTATGAGCAAAACCCAACATTTTCCACTTTGTCAAACTTTCAGGAATAGTAAATTTAATGACAATATTCCCTTCGCTATCTGTCTGTAAATGAGGTTCAAAGAAAGCTGTTTCGTTGAAATTGGTACGTGCTTTTACGGCAGATAAGTCTGCTTTTTCCTTCGGTTTTTGGTCTTTATTTTGCGGTTTTTCTACATTGCCTTCATCTTTATCTGCAAGTGCCGTTACCACCACTTCGTTCATTTCGGCAGAAGGCGAAGGTGGTGCTGCGGATTTCATCATTACCTCTCCCGCAAAATCATCACTTTCTTCTACTTCATCACGTTTGCCTTTTTTCATTACAGAACCAGCCAGCATAGACCTTTTCGCATACTCCCTGCGATAACCAAAATTGTATAAATTAAAACCAAACCAATTTAAGTAGTCATAACTTCTGTTAAATGGGTAAAAACTAGTTTGCTGCCAATCATTCAAAATATTACCGTCTGCGTAGCCAAAACCATGACTGTCCCAAACATTGCCAGCACCCAAATAACTTAAAATATTGAAATTGAAGCTATTAGGAGCAAAAGCATCTAAAGACGCATCATACAAGGCTGCCACCATTTCCGCAGCTACTTTGTCGCCTTGTTTGCCTTTTATCTTAATTTTCCATTCTTCTTTTTCTCCGGGTTGCAGTTTATTGCGGAAAGTTTCAAAACTAATTGCCAATTCTTTGTTAGTAAAAGGCACTTGTATCAGTTGGTTGTGTTCGTAAGCCCGACCATGACGCATAAAATACGTATGCAAAGAAATATTGCCTCTATGTTCTTCTTTTACGGCAAATTCTATAGTTTTTTGTTCGTTTGACAAAACTAACTCTTTGGCTTCCAATACTTTACTGCCCTGTCTTACTTCATACCGCACTGCCACATCTTTGTAAGAAGAACCTACTAAAAATTGAGCTGTTTCGCCTACTTCGCACTTCGTTTTGAGAGGCACAAACAAATCTGTCATTGGCACAGCCAACTCTTTTGCTTTGGGCGAAAAGACTGTAAAGTAATTTTCATAGACTACAGGCTCTCCGAAAATATCTTTGCCCTCAATTTTGATGAAATACGCACCCGTTTGCAGTTCATTCAAAGCCAATTTGTTGCTTTTTTCGGTGTCAATCGTGCCGTTTTGCAAACTTGTTTTTTCCCAAGACGACAGTTCATCTTCATTATTATAGGCATCAAAAGGAAAATCTTTTTGGAACTGTTCTTTGTTCAACATGAACTTGTCTGGTACAGTCCAAAGACGATTTTTGTACGGTGAATTTGGATTTTTGAGGCGGAACAAAGCATAATTTCCTTGAAATTTCTCTGTTTCTCCGTTCAAATTTTCTACCGTTACACCAAATTCTTTAGGCTTTGTTTCCAAATTCAGTTGCGTAGGAATGTCCGTATTAATTAACAAAGATTTGTAACCTACAGACACCGTTTTTTCTCCCGACTGCGTTTCTCCGTTCAAGTCCGTAATGTCTGCCGTTAGTACATAGTCAAATACAGGGCTTGTTTTTTTGTCAATCGTAAGGTCTGGCACAGCCTCAAAAGTTACCTCAAAATTGCCGTTGGCATCTGTTACCGCCTTGCCAAAAGTGATTTGCATTTCAGGCGAATCTACAGGGGGCTGCCACCAACGCCACCACCAACACCAAAACGGAAATCTTGCCCTCCGCACTACTCGGTAGCTTACTTGTGCATTGTCTATATTTGCCCCTGAATACGCCTGTGCTTTGCCTTTTATCGTTACTTTTTCGCCCAATTTGAAAGTACCTTTTACGTTTTCATACGTAACCTCAAACTTCGGTCTTTTGTATTCCTCCACTCTTACGTAATGATAACCACCATAATTATTCGCAGACGAGTGCAAAGACATTGTACCTGTCAATCTGCCCGAAGGTGCTGTAAATGAACCACTTACAGTGCCGTAGTCGTTGGTGGTAAGTTGTAAATCACTGATTTTCTGGTAATTCACATCATAAAACGTAACCGTAACGGGGTGTTTGCGTAAAATTTCACTTTTATCCCCCGTTTTTGCTAATACCAAACCTTTAAAAAATATCGTTTGGTTAGGTCTGTAAATAGCCCTGTCTGTAAAGAAAAATGTTTGGGTGTAGGTAGGAATAGGGTTTTTGTAGGGAACAGACACATAAAAATTATTGCCTATGGTCAATTCGTCTGCCTCGTTTTTGAGTTCTACCCTAAAACTTTCACCGTTTTTGTTAGGCGTTGTTTCAAAATAACCGTTAGCATCTGTTTTGACTTTTTTCAAGAGTTTGTAAACGTACTTTCTTGCACTATAATCATATTCATAACTACTCAAAGTTGCCTCTACATTGGCTATAGGCTTGCCTGTATTGCGGTGCAATACCCAAAATTGTTTCACGCCACTGTTTTCTGTTTTAGAAGTCAAACTTAGATTAGAGATATTGAAAATGGCGTAGTTGGTGGCGTGGTTTCGCACATCAAAGCCTTTGGCATCACTGACTAATACCGCATAAGTACCAAACGGTAAAGCCTCTATTTTGCCTTCAACAGAGTGTCCTTGCATATCTCCCTCGTCTGTTGGCAAGTCGTAATCAAACGTAGCTAAAGGTTTTTCTGCCAAACTTTGCAAGTATTTTTTCAACTTCTCCTCTCTTTCATTGTAGTCGTTTTGTAATTCTTCTATTTTTTTGGCATCAACTTTCACGACTTTGCAATAAATTTTAGGTATATTGACATAACGCACCAAAAATCTTTGGGCTTGTTGGGCAGGCGTAACCGTTTCTATTTCTATGGTAAATCTGCGGTTTTGCGTTGTTGCAATGATATTTTTGAAATAGCCCGCCAAATAATTCGTAGGTTCTTTTGCCAACACTTCTTCGGCTATGGTTTTAGCTTTTTTCAAAGCCCAACGGTTTTCTTCACTTTGTCCTGCTGTATAGCCTTTCCCTTTTTCCAAATAATATTGGGCAATTTTCAGTGTAATATCATACTTTAACTTGGAGTTACTGCTATTTTGTTGCATAGTTTCCAATGCTTGTAAATAGGCAACTTCTTTGTTGGGTTGCACCGAATTTTCTTTAACTATTTCAAGACGTTTTAAATCTAAATCTATTAACGTATCAAGTTGAGAAGGGTAGGCAGTGTTTTCTTTGGCATTGGCTACGGCTTCTACTCTAAACTTTGCGATTTCCTGCAAAATTTTCATGCCTTGATACAACATACTTCTTTCGTCTTTGCTCTCAATTTTTAGATTAACAAATTCAGCAATTGGGGCAAAATAGGCTTTGTCTTCTATCGTGTATTGGTAAATAGGGGCGGTGAGGGCTGCCTCTGTATTCACCAAAAAATCTACGGCTCTGTGTGCCAAAAACTCGTACAGCGTAGGGCGTAACTCACGATAACGACCTTTGCCGAAGTTTTCGGGGGTAGTTTTGCTATCTCCACCCAAAATTTGGTGGTAAATCTCTAATTGAGTTGCTTTACTTTGGGCGGTATTTTCTAAGGATTTTTTGTATTGGGCAATGGTCGCATCTGTCAAATTTTCCAATGTCCAAGTGCGAATGTCTTTCGGAACAAACGTGGCAACTTCTGTACGGTTCTGAAATTTCCAACGGTTTTGCTCGTAATATTTCCAATACAACTCCGCTATCATGCTGTGTAAGACAGGTTTAATGGGGAATTGGGCTTTTTCGGCTTCATCTTCCAACTGTGCTATCAATTTGGCAGTAGCATCATCTTCTTTGGCATCAAAAAATTTGAGTTTAAAAATCACCGACTTTACAAATTGGTCGTGATTTTTTTCGGCTTTGGCTTTGTCGTAAATTTCAGCTACTTTTTTCGCTGCACTTTCTACCAAGCCTTTGTTTTCCAAACTATCGACTTCTTTCCATAGTTTGTCGTAATCTTTTTTTAAAAAATTGAACATAGTTTGTTGTTTAGGAATTGCGTAAGTGGTTGGGTGTGGCAGTTGTGCCTGCGGATTGGGTACAGTCAAAAAAATATAAAGCACTGTAAACCAATTTATTATACTGTTTGTAAACATATTGTTGTGAGTTTAGTAAGCATTTCTTAGAAACAAGATACAAAAAAGTAGGGGATTCCATAAAAGGCAGTGGGAAATTTCATAGACCAATTTTTCTACTTCCCAAAAAATAGTTACCTTAGAGTTTTACAACCAAACAACCTTTTTTATGCAACATCAACCCCCGATTGCAGCCAAGCAGCCACACCCAATTACGGTGCATAATCATACCCGTATAGATGATTATTATTGGCTCAACGACAGAGAAAACCCCGAAGTGATAGCCTATTTGGAGGCAGAAAATACTTATACCCAAACAGTAATGGCAAGCACGCAAGCCCTTCAAAATGAATTATTTAACGAAATGAAAGGGCGTATCAAGGAAGATGATAGTAGTGTGCCTGTACGAATAGATAATTTTTGGTACTATGCTCGGTACGAACAAGGACAAGAATATCCAATTTACTGCCGTTTGCCTATATCCGCAGGAGAGTTGTTGCCCCCGATGAGTGATGAAGCAAAACTAAAAGGAGAAATCTTATTGAATGTCAATGATTTAGCTCAAAACCAAGAGTATTGTCAAATTGGAGCTGTAAATATTAGCCCTAATCATCAATATTTGGCGTACACCGTAGATTTTGTGAGTCGTAGGCTTTACACAATTTTTATTAAGGACTTACAAACGGGTAATTTGGTAGTCAAAGACATAGAAAATACAGGCGGAGATGTGGTTTGGGGCAGTGATGAGGCTATTTTATGGGTGAATAAAGACGTGGACACTTTGCGAGAGTGGCAAGTGGCTACGCTAAATTGGCGGACAGGTGAACAGAAAATTGTTTTTGAGGAACATGACGAGACTTTTTATGTGGAAATTGGAAAATCGCAGTCCAAAAAATATGTTTTTGTGCATAGCACCAGCACCGTAGCCGATGAATTTCACTATTTGCCTGCTGCCAACCTACAAGCCGAATTGCAGTGCTTTTTGCCACGCCAACGCCACCACGAATACAATATTGACCATCTGAATGGCGAATTTTATGTTTGCACGAATTGGCAAGCCGAAAATTTTCGTTTGATGAAAGTAGCCGAAAACAGCACGCAAAACCGCCAAACATGGCAAGAGGTCATTCCGCACCGCCCAGAGGTCTTAATTGAGGCTTTTGAATTGTTCAATGACTTTTTGGTGATAGAAGAACGAAACAACGGATTGATTCAACTGCAAGTGATTGAACAAAAGGCAGGTAAAAGTCATTATATCAATTTTGGCGAAGCTGCCTATCTTGCTTTTTTGGATACTAATGACAACCCCAATTCGCCCTTTTTGCGGTACGGTTACACTTCTTTGACTACGCCTATGTCTGTTTTTGATTACAACATGACTACGCAAGAGCAATTTTTGCTTAAACAACAAACCGTATTGGGGAATTTTGACAGCAATAATTACCAATCTGAAAGAATTTGGGCTACGGCAAAAGACGGCACAAAAATTCCTGTGTCTGTGGTTTATCATAAAAATACGCCACGCAACGGACAAGCTCCTTTGTTGCAATATGCCTACGGTTCTTATGGTATTTCCTTAGATGCTAACTTTAATTCGTCTCGGTTAAGTTTGTTGGATAGAGGTTTTATTTATGCTATTGCCCACATCAGAGGAGGCGAAGAATTAGGACGTAAATGGTATGAAAACGGAAAATTATTGAATAAAATGAATACTTTTACCGATTTCATTGCCGTTTCAGAACATTTGTTAGCCGAAGGTTACACCAATAAAGACAAGTTATTTGCCATGGGAGGCAGTGCAGGCGGTATGCTAATGGGTGCAGTTATTAACTTACGTCCAGACCTTTACAAAGGAGTCATTGCTGCCGTTCCGTTTGTGGACTGTGTAACGACCATGTTAGATGACAGTATTCCTCTCACCACTTTTGAGTATGACGAGTGGGGCAATCCTAACGAAAAAGCCTATTATGATTATATGCTCACCTATTCGCCTTATGACAACGTAACAGCCAAAGAATATCCTAACTTATTGGTAACGACAGGCTTACACGACTCACAAGTGCAATATTGGGAGCCAGCCAAATGGATAGCCAAGTTGCGGATAACTAAAACAGATAAAAATTTGTTGTTATTGCATACAGATATGCAGGCAGGACATGGCGGGGCTTCGGGGCGTTTCCAACGGTTCAAGGAAATAGCCCTTGATTATGCGTTTTTGTTGTTGCTGTTGGGAAAAGTGTAGAAAATAGTAAATTTAATTTTTCATAGTATAGGTTTTGCAAGCTCTATACTATGAAAAATTAAAAATATAATTTATATAAAAATATTATTTTTTACATTTAACTTACAATAAAATTTTCAATTTCTCTACATCTTTCAAAGCAGGGCTTACTTCAAATTTGCTGTTTACATCTACACCCACCATTGTTGGGTAAGTAAGGCGTTGAACTTCCGCCCAATTTTCAGGAGAAATGCCACCACTCAAAAAAAATGGTGTAAAAGCCGTATAATCTTTTAAAATTCCCCAATCAAAAGCTACACCATTGCCTCCTGCGTGGCTGCCTTTGGTATCTAACAACGCAAAATCTATGGCTTTGTCATAATTGTTGATAGCTATTAAATCTTCTTGAGTAGCTACTGAAAAGGCTTTTAATACTTCTACTGAAAGTTTTTCTTTACATTTTCTACAAAAATCAGGGCTTTCCGTCCCATGTAATTGTACGGCTTGTAAGCCATAGTACTGTGTTTTGGCTGTAATTTCTTCCAAAGACGCATTCACAAATACGCCTGTGGGTTTGGCAACAGCAGCAATTTGAGCAATAATTTCAGGGTGTAAATCTGTAATATTTCGGGGGGAGGGCGTATAAAAAATAAAGCCCATGTAGTCAGGGCGTATAGTTGTAGCCACTGCCAAAATATTAGCAGGCTCTCTCATTCCACAAACTTTGATAAGCATAATCTATGATTCTTTGCTAATTTCTCTGATGATATGCACCATAGTGGCTGCTAAAAAGACAAACATCAAGACTAAAGTCCAAATAGGCGTTTGATTTTGTTGGTAGGTATCTGCCTTACTGCCCAACCATGCTCCGATTCCCAACGAAGCTAACAACTGAAACCCCATTCCCGAATATTTGAGATAGGCATTCAGTTGTTTTTTGGGAGGCTTAGGCTTGTGTTGTTCCGACATTTTCGATAGGTTTAACGATATTTTCACCCATTTTACAAGTACCATTAAATTTAGCACCTGCTTCTACTACTAATTTTGTGGTGCGAATATCACCTTGTACTACTGCCGAAGATTTCAAAATAAGCATTTCTACTACATCGATAGTGCCTACGATTTCGCCTTCTACTTCGGCGTTTTGTGCATATACGTTGCCATCTACCAAAGAGCCTTTGCCTGTTACTAGTTTAGATTTACAACGAACATTTCCCTTGATTTTTCCGTCAAAACGAATGTTGCCTGCTGCCTCAAAGTCGCCAGTAATACTTGTACCTTTTGCAATGATGTTATTGATATTGCCACTTAGAGAGGTATCTTCAGTAGCTTTTTCTACGGGTTTATTTCCAAAAATAGCCATTATTTGAAAGAAAGATTTGGGAGATATGTTAAGATATAATAAAAAGCCTTAAGCCTTAGAAGATTATCCAATATAATTAAGAATAAAATTACTCTTTCAAAAGATTTTTGAAAGAGTAATAATCGTATTAGAATTGTTCTGTTCTTGAGAAGAAGAAATTACCTTCTATTGTTGCATTCTCGTCTGAATCAGAGCCATGTACGGCATTTGCTTCAATAGATTTTGCATATTTTTTACGGATTGTACCTTCTTCTGCGTTGGCAGGGTTTGTAGCACCAATTAATTTACGGAAATCTGCTACTGCATTGTCTTTTTCCAAAATCATTGCCACGATAGCCCCAGAAGACATATATTTACACAAATCTGCATAAAAAGGTCTGTCTTTGTGTACTTCGTAAAATTGACCAGCTCTTTCAGTTGTTAATTTAGTCAATTTTGCTGCTACGATACGGAAACCAGCATTTTCAATCATTGCAGTAATATTACCAATGTTGTTGTCCGCCACAGCATCAGGCTTAATCATGGTAAATGTTCTATTTCCAGCCATTTCTTTAATTTTTTAGGGTTTACTTTGTAAAATTTGACTGCAAAGCTACATGAATTTTGAAAAACCGCAAACAATTTATCATTTTTGCGTACTTCCACTTACTGCAATAGGTATAAAAAAGTTTTAAGACCTCATTTCATTGATTGTTTTTATGAGTTTCTTTTCAGTAAACTCTATTGTTGTTAAATAAAATCTTGCAATTATTTCTTTTTCCTAAAAGAAATACTATTTTGCCCTTTGAAAACTCTCTTGCAAACCGTTACGCTAAAAGTTACTATGATAGATACTTTAGAAGGAATACAGATACGTTGGATGGATTTCGAAACTTATGCCCCACAAATCTATGCTTTACGCCAAGCCGTATTTGTGGAGGGGCAAGGTTTGGAAACATTGTTATCTTCTCCCAAAGACGCAACGGGGATTCATTTGGGGGCTTTTCATGGCGACACTTTAGTAGCAGGGCTTAGTGCGTATTTATATACACAAGAAGAACCTATTTTTGAGCAATGGAAATTACCACCTACTAATCATTTTGCAGTACAATTTTCTCGCCGAGCTACACTAAGCACTTATCAAGCCACTCGTATTTCTGAATTATTGGCTTGTATGATGTGGAAATCTGTTTATGAAACCATCAAACCTTCTTTTTTTATTATGGGTCTGATAGGGGTGCATAAACGGTTAGCTACTTATTATGTAAGTTCTTTTGGTTTTGAACATTATTGCGAAGCAGAAACGCCAAATTTTGGTATTGCATCTGTCTATGTGGGTTGGGTAGAAAAATTAAAAAGCACCTATATTCGTACAAGAGGAATTGCTGAGGCTATTTGTCAGGCATACCATCTGATAGAACCACCATTAGCTTTGTTTTTACAACAAAACCCTCGTTTATCACATCTTTGCAAAGATTATGATAACGAAAACTTGTACTTAAAACCTCTTTCTTTCAAAGATGAACTGCCTCGTTTATCGGCACAAGCTCGTCTGGTATATTCTACACAAGTACCTATTATTGAACAAATTAATTTCCCTACTGCACCCGCCAAGTTTTTAGATGTTGGTTGCGGACCAGGAGTTTATTTGTCTTTGTTAAGTAAAAACAGTAAATTTGAAGGCTACGAATTTGCGGGTATGGATTATGCAGCCGAAATGATTACGTATGCAAAGATTTCTTACGGAAAAATAAAGTGGAAACAAGGCAGTATCTATGAAACCAAGTACGAGGATAATACTTTTGATGTCATTCATGTTAGTTTTGTGCTGATACACCTTACAAATCCTGCTTTGGCACTAGCAGAATTGTATCGTATTTTGAAACCTAATGGAGTTTTATATGTCGTAGATGTCAATGACGATACTTTTCAAGGACCTCCTATTATCCGAAGAATGATTCATAAGCATAAACAAATTTATGAAGGACATAGAGATATTATGAATTTTTTGCCTACATTAGCCAAAGAGATAAATTTTCAGTTAGAAAATCAATTTCATGTCGTAGCAGATAATACAGGAAGTGAAGGAGAGGTGATTCACGAGCCACAAAAATTGCGTTTGGGGCGGATTAACTTGTGGGCTATGTTTGCTTTTATAGCACAAAGAGAAGAAGTAAAAGACTATTACCAAAACGCAGAAGCCTATTATTTATCTTCAATTTGTGAAATTTCGATTCAAATACAAAGCCATGTGTATCGGAAAGTAGTGCAACAATAAACTGTACTTCATTCTAAGAATTAAAAATATTGATTTATATTTTCAAAAAAGATTTTAGCTATGACTCAAGATAGCAGTACAACAACTCCTAAAAAAGATGTTTTAATAGAGGCAAGCCAGTTGCTACAACAGCCATCAAAAAATACAAAACGAAAAATTTTGATAGCTGTCAATATTACTTTTGTTATTGTGGCTCTATTGCATCTTAGCATACAACTTATTCAATTTGGAAAATTACCTGACCCAGAAAGGGATATGGTTTTATTCCCTTTATTATTGATTATCAATGCTTTTTCAGCAATTTATAATCTACGTGTGTTGTTATTGGATTTACAAGGTAATGGAATTTTAAATAAATTTACAGTATGGTCTTCCATGATTATACTACAATTATTAGCCGTTTTAGTAGTACATACCAACCCCAATTCAGCTAATAGTATTCTTTTTGATTTTGTTTTGAGTACGGTTGTACTGTTTATTGTAGGTACAGCTTTAAATAGAACAGCAGCTATCATTTGGTTATTTATCTGTTTCATTAGTTTATATGTAGCTTATCATACCAGAGGGACAGATTTTACCTACTACCTGATGACTAAACAAGAGGTAGCCGAACTCACCGCCAAAGTAGCAGCTAAAGACCCTGTTGCACTGAAAAGAATGGAAACGGCAGCACAAGAGCATATTGTCCCTTTACCTTTATCTCTTTATGTTACTATTTGGTTCATTTTCTTGCTATTGGCTTTCCTACCAACTTATTTCGAAAGTGGTATGATTGGGCAAATTTTAAAAGTAATACCTGAAGTAATCCAAAGAATACAAATAGCTTCTGAACAAAAATCACAGTTAGAAAGAGAAAATATACGTATGGGCATGGAGTTAGATGTAGCCAGACGCATACAAACTATGTTGTTACCTTACCAAGAAGAGTTTGATAAATGTAAAGACCTTGATGTGTCTGCACGTATGGATACGGCTACTGAGGTAGGTGGTGATTTTTATGAAGTATTACCCCAAGCAGATGGTAGCACTTATTTCGGTATTGGAGACGTAACAGACCACGGTTTGCAGTCTGGTGTGGTAATGTTAATGACACAATCTGCCATTCGTTCTTTGTTAGATGGTAATACAATTCATTTGCCAGAGGCATTGAATCAGATTAATACAATACTGTATAAAAATATTCAAAATAGAATGAATGATAGACGTAATCTTACGCTATCACTGTTACATTACCAAAATGGTAAAGTGAGAATTACAGGACAACATGAAAGTGTTATACTTTTGAAAAAAGATGAGAAAGAGCCTACGCAAATAGACACTCTTGATTTGGGCATTTATGTCGGACTTACAGAAGAATCTTTTACAGATTTTGTAAAAGAAATATCTTTTGAGTTCCAAAAAGGAGATATTATGGTGCTTTATACAGATGGAGCTACAGAAGCCGAAAATGAGAAAGGAGAATTGTATGGTGTGGAAAGGCTGATGAACTCACTTCCCAAATATCGCCATTTAAAGAGTAGCGAAATTGTAGCAAAAATGACTGAAGATATTTACCAATTTATAGGACGCAAACCTATTTTAGACGATATTTCTTTGGTAGTGATTCAACGAACATAAGTCTGCTAACACCTAACTATTAAACGTCTCTCTTATTTTTATCACATTTCTTACCATTCAAACAACAAACATGATGCAAGAAATAATTTTAGGCGACTATGACTTAATTCCCGACACTATTCCATCTGAGGGAGAGCTACATCTACGGGTAAAACCAATAGATATGGTTACGTATTGGCGGCGTTGCGGGGCTGTAGCTAATTTTATAGCCAATTTTTATCGAAACCCCCAAGATGAAATCTATCATTTAAACGAAAATCTTATTTCTACTACTTTCAATGAGTTAATAGAAAATGCTGCAAAATACTCTACCAAGAGAGATTCTGATATTGACATTTCTTTAAAACTCTACAATACCATTCTTAAAATGGAGGTAGAAAATATTTGTAGTCATAAGCACATGGAGGCTTTTCAAAAAAGCATGGAAAAAATCATAGACTCTGATAATGATGAATTAGATAACTTCTATTTGAATAAAATAGAGGCTAAGCACGCAGGAGATAAGGATTCTGGTATAGGTTTATTGATGCTTAAAAAAGACTACTCTTTGCAATTATCTGCGAAGATAACCCCAATTGAAGGAGAAGTATATAGAATTTCTGTCCATGCTTATTATAATATGAGCATAGAATAACTGTTTTGATGCTTTTTTCATAAAACCTTCAAAAACCTTTGTATTTTCGCAACACATTTTTAAAATATTGAAACAATGGAACTAAAAGCTGGCGAGTCAATCTTAAAATATAATTCCGCAGACCAAACCGTAACTATGGAAGGTTCTATGCGTTTGGCTAACCTAATGGAGTATGATAAAGTAAGTGTTTTTCTTAATGATGCAGCTACTCAGGCAAGTGATAGACTTACTTTGGATATGACAAAATTAAATTTTTTAAATAGTTCAGGTATTACTACACTTAGTATGTTTATATTAGCTACTAAAAAGAAGCAAAATCCTAAATTAAATATCTTAGGTACAGCTTTATTTGCTTGGCAAGAAAAATCACTCAAAAATTTTAATAAATTGTGGAATGAAGTAGAAATTTCTATCCAATAATTTTGTATCTAAATAATCAGACAAACTTTCCATGCAACCTGCTGACATTCATAAAGCCTATCAAGACTTACAAGAAGAGTACGAACAGCTAAAAATTATCTATGAAAATGTACTAGAACATAGTACAGTCATAGAAAATGAATTAGATGAAACCTTACAAGTCATGAGAAATATTAATCATGAGCTTACGGCAAGTATTAACTATGCCAAAAGGATTCAAACAGCTATGCTGCCTTCACAAGAGCATATCAGTACACTTATTCCTGAAAGTTTTGTCTTGTTTAAGCCTCGTGATATTGTGAGTGGAGATTTTTATTGGTGTGAAGGAGTTTATGACACCATAACTCACCAACACAAAGTAATTATAGCTGCTGTAGATTGTACGGGGCATGGTGTACCTGGTGCATTTATGAGTATGTTAGCGAATAATTTATTGCATGATATTATTGTAAGTAAAGATACTTTTGAGGCTAATCAAATATTAGATGCCCTTAATAAAGCCATTATTAAGGCATTACGGCAACAAGATACAGATAGTAAAGACGGTATGGATATGACAATAGCTGTCTTTATTCCAATAGACCGTAAAATAGAGTTTGCTGCCGCCCAAAATCCTATCTACATTATCCAAGAAAATGAAGGGCTTATTCAGGCAGGAACAATGAAAGTGATAAATCATTCACAAGACTATGCAACCTCTACACAACCAATTTTTTACTGGGAACTTAAAGGAGACCGTTTCCCGATAGGAGGGCATCATAATACAAATGCTATCTATCATAAATGTATATTTGAGGCAAAAGAAAATCAACCGACAACACTCACTTTCTACTTATTTTCCGATGGGTTTCAAGACCAATTTGGTGGAATCACTGAACGTAAATTTATGACTAAAAATTTTAGGAATTTATTGTTTCAAAACTATACTTTGTCTTTAGATAGCCAACATGCCTTATTAGAACAAACCTTAGAAGAATGGGTGTTGAAACCGGACAAGAAAAAAGCACGCCAAACCGATGATATTTTAGTAATGGGCTTTAAAATTACTCTTTAATTAAGTATTTCAATTACAATTGATTACCTACATATAATTGTCTAATTATGTATATTTTTTCTACTTCTCAATACGATTATCTTAAAAAAGAAATATTAGCTACAGGCAAAGGTTTTGAAGGGCATATAGAAAGAAAAACATTTCCTGATGGCGAAAAATATTATCGTATCCAAACAGATGTGCAGCAGCAAGATGTAGTGTTGGTAGGTGGAACTGTATCTGATGCCGAAACATTGGAACTTTACGACTTAGCTTATGGTTTGGTGCAATTAGGAGCAAGAAAACTCTCTTTAGTTATTCCGTACTTTGGCTACTCGACTATGGAAAGAGCCGTTAAACAAGGCGAAATAGTTACTGCTAAAACAAGAGCTAAATTGTTTTCATCTATTCCAAGAGCCTCTTATGGTAATGAAGTAATTTTGATAGATTTACACTCGGAAGGTATCCCGCATTATTTTGGAGAAAATATGCGTAGCTATCATTTGTATGCCAAACCTGTGATTACAGAAATTGCCAAAAAATTAGCAGGTAATCATTTTGTCTTAGCATCTACAGATGCAGGACGTGCCAAGTGGGTAGAATCTTTGGCAAATGATATGCAGGTAGAGGCAGCTTTTGTGTATAAACGCAGGACTTCGGGCAGCGAAACACAAGTTACAGGTGTAAATGCAGATGTAAGAGGTAAAACTGTTGTCTTGTATGATGACATGATTCGTACAGGTGGCTCGTTGTTACAAGCTGCCAAAGCCTATAAAGACGCAGGGGCAGACAAGTTATTTGTCATAGCTACACATGGTATTTTTCCTAATCAAGCTGTCGAAAAAATTAAAAATTCGGGCTTAGTAGAAAAAATAGCCGTAACGAATACACACCCTAACGCATTACGCCTACAAAGTGATTTTTTAGAAGTGGTATCTGTAGCTCCTTTAATTACACAAGGATTTCACTTTTAATATTTAGCTACAACTTATTGATTATCAGTTTTATATCTTTGAACTTTTGTATTTCTTCTATAACTTTGTAAAAAGCTCTGTATTCTTCGGTAGGGAGTAATTGTAGGTTAAGTTCTTCCGTAATTGTAATTAATACCATATTACCCTCCAATTCGTAATGAGCCTGAAAACTCAATCCTTCTCCTTTCGCATTTCGGTAGCTGCTGTGCGTATTTATAGCCTCTAAATTTCTAACAATATAGCCTTGTGGTACTTCAAATTGGAGTTGATAGGTGTTTTTTTTAGGAAAGTCAAATAAAAGAGGCTGTTTGCGTATTGGTGCAGTACCCAACTCTCCATAGCTGTTACGAACTAGCTTACCAAGCTGTAGTACAAAATGTTGCCCTGCTGTGCCAACGAGTTGATTATCTTTTGCAAGCCCACAAATTGTGAAATCTTTGTTAGGTGTCAATGCTACTTCGGTAGTACCTAATTGATTGGTAAAATTGCTAGTAAGATATTGGAGTTGTTGCTGTTGTTGTGCTAGTGGAGCTGTTTGATAATGATGCCCTAATAAAATGGCATAATGACCGTGAAAAGTCTGTTCAAAACTTAGATTATATGTTTGTTTATTTGCTTGTAAAGACAATGATAATTTTACATTTTCAGCAGTAGGTAATACTGTATCAATGCTTTTGAATTGTGTGTGCAACATTCCTCCCAAGAGTTGTGTATCCATAAACACCCCCTTTTTTTGATGGTAAGAATAAGGCAAACTCCCCAACCGATAAGCTACATCTATCGGAGCAAGGTATTGATTGATTTGAGGAAAATAAAAAAGATATTTTTCTAAGTAGAGCCAATTTTCAAAATTGTTTTCTAACTCTGCTTGGTGTTGGTCTGTTGTCAGCACTAATTGATGAGCTATATGAGCTTGGTCAAATAAATAAGCAAATAAACTCACTAAATCTTGTGTAGTGGCATATTTGTTTTGCCAAACTTGTGCTATATTTTGATGGTTAGCAGTGCGAATATGCTGAAAATTAGTTTTGATATAGGCTTCTATTTTTTCAATTTTATCTGCATCATTAGTTGTATTTTTTAATAATTTTTGCAAAAAGTTAGTAATTTCTTGCTGAAAAACTATCTCTTTGTTAGTCTTGCGATGTGCGTATATTTTTTGATAAAAAAATGTAGCTGCATCGTCCCACGTAAATAGTTTTTGTTGTGGATTTTCGCTGTACGATAATTTGTAATCTATTCTCATCAAGTTGGCTTCATATTGTGCAAAAGGTTCTTGTTTCAGCCCTTCCAAACTATCTAAATGCAAAAGCAAAGTGTTTTTTTGCTTGTACTTAGTAGAAGTTTGTTGAAGTTGAGCAGCACTATGGTTGTAAACTTGTGCATGAAAAACCAATTTTGTTGGACTGATGATTTCAAAATCAACGGATTTAGTTAGAAAAGGGCTTTGGAAAACTTCCACACCAAAATACTTGAGAGACTTCTCTATGGTATAAAAATATTCTATCTCACAACCAACTTCTGCTCCCTCTATAGCAAAGATTTTTTCTTTACCATTTTGTTCCCAACTTTCTACATCACGAATAGCCTCACTAGGCAACTCTATAATTTTACCATTAGGATTAATACAACGGGCTTTCAATACCCATAGTTGTTCTATATCGTTGGCAGGTAAATATACTTTATTAAAATTTTCTAAGGCTTCTAATGTATTAATTTTAATTATTTTATGAATGGTAGCCAGTAAACGTAGTTTTTTTTGACTATCATATACATATTCATAACTTCTTTTGTCTTGTAAAATAAGGGCAGGTAATAGAGTTTCATGAGGTTTTAGGGCAATAGGAAGACGTTTGGCTTGCCAATTATACTCTCTATACTCAAATTGCAAGGCAGAAACATCTCCTCCTTTGGTTTTGTACAAAGGAGTTGCTTTCAATGATATAAAATTGACAAAAAATAAGAGTAAACAGTGTGCTGTTAAGTAGCTATTATTTTTTATAGCGTAATTTTTTTCATAAATCATAGTAGGTCTGTACAAAAAACAGGTCTTTTTACAGTTTACGAAAAAAAGAGGAATAAAGTATCATTTTCTTAAGATATTTTTTAACCTCCTACTCATACGAAAACCCCACAAGGGCTAAAAGTCCTTGTGGGGTTACTGAATTGCATTTGATAAAGCTATTTTTTTGAAAACTTTTAGCTCACCAAATTCACACTTCTATTAATGAATCGGGTCAAGGCTGCACCACCCAACATATTTTGTGATAACAACGCCAAATCATAAACCTGCAAAGCTAACTGTTCTTTGCGTTGCTCATCAGATTCTGTCAATAGTTTTTGGATTAAATGGTGATTTGCATTTACAGAAACCTCTAAAAATGCAGGTAAATCTTTCATATAGTCCATGCCTTGAACTACCGCCATTTCTTTCATTCTACGCATAAATTCTGGTAGGGAAATAACCACAGGCATTTCGTCTGCTGGCAACGAAGCTATGTTAATCGTTTCTTTGCCCGAAATTTTCTTAAACAAATCTTTCAGTGTTGTTTGCTCGTCTTCAGACAATACAACGGCTGCTGTTTCGCCTTTGTCCACCAACTTGTCAATCGTATCAGAATCTACTCGTCTTAACAAGGTATTTTCTAATTTTCTTTCCAATGTAGCTGCAAAATGGTTATCTACCATGATACCGTCAAAACGCAAAATGTCATAGCTTTGCTTTTTCGCAGATTCTATATAAGCATTTTGTTTGTCTAAGTCTGTAGTATAAATATATACGACTCTGTTACTCTTGTCTGTCTGCAAAGGAGCAACTTTTTCTTTGTATTCTTCAAATGTAAAGTATTGACTATCAATATTTTTCAACAAAGCAAATTTAGTAGCTCTGTCATAAAACTTGTCGTCTGTCATCATACCATATTTTACGAACAGACCAATACTATCCCATTTTTCTTCGTAACCTTTGCGGTCATTATTGAATAGCTCTGACAATTTGTCAGCTACTTTCTTCGTAATATGGGCATTGATTTTCTTCACATTGCCATCTGCTTGTAAATAACTACGAGATACGTTCAACGGAATGTCTGGCGAATCAATTACACCGTGCATTAAGGTCAAAAATTCAGGTACAACGTCCTTCACTTCGTCTGTAATGAACACTTGTCTTGAATACAACTGAATGCGGTTTTTCTGGAAAACAAAATCTTGTTTAATTTTTGGGAAGTACAAAATACCTGTCAAATTAAACGGATAATCTACGTTTAAATGTATCCAAAACAAAGGTTCTTCGGCAGTTGGATACATTTCTTTGTAAAACTTAATGTAATCTTCATTAGTCAATTCATTCGGAGATTTTGTCCAAATTGGCTTAGTTTCATTAATTACTTTACCTTCAAACTCAATCTCAAAAGGCAAGAAACGGCAGTATTTAGTCAAAATACCTCTTAGGCGGTGAGCCTCCAAAAATTCTTCTGAATCTTGCGAAACGTGCAAAATAATGTCTGTACCTCTGGTAGTTTTTTCGGCTGCCCCAATCTCAAATTCAGTAGAACCATCGCAAGTCCAAGAGGCAGCAGGTGCATCTTTGTACGATTTCGTAATGATTTCTACTTTGCTTGCCACCATAAAAGACGAGTAAAAGCCCAAACCGAAATGCCCAATCATTTGTTGAGCCTCTTGTTTGTCTTTGTACTTTTCTAAGAACTCCGTAGCTCCAGAAAACGCAATTTGGTTAATATACTTCTTGATTTCTTCGGCAGTCATACCGATACCATTGTCCGATACGGTAATGGTTTTAGCTTCTTTGTCTAAGCTAATTTTTACTTTTGTTTCACCAATTTCGCCTCCATATTCGCCAATCGAAGCCAATGCTTTTAGTTTTTGTGTTGCGTCAATGGCATTTGAAACTAACTCACGCAAGAAAATCTCGTGGTCAGAATATAAAAACTTCTTGATAATTGGGAAAATGTTTTCGGTGTGAATCGAAATGGTGCCTTTTTCTTGTACCATAGTTGTATATCGTGTTTTGTAAATGCTTCAGAAAAAATCTTTCTCTTTGGGTTTACCAATAACTATTCCAAGTATAAAAAATGACAAAATGACAGTAAAAAAGTCCTGCCGCATTTATTATCTGTCTAAAAATTACCTATATCAAGCCGAAAAATTAAGATTACATAAATTGGCTATAAATTGATTTTTTTGATAGTGTGAAAATATTTTTCCAAATACTATTATTTTATTTTGCAATGCAGTTATGTAATCTAATTAATTGATAATATCTCACCATAGATTTACTCTGCAAGTATTTGATTATTAATAGGTTATTTGGTGTATGTCCCCAACTAAATCTTTGGTACATCTATTTTTTTCAATTACATAACTAATGAGTTTTTAACTATAATTTTATAACAACACTGAATAATAACCGAAAGTATAATGATAACAATTGACAACTATTTGGACAGCCATTATATCTACAGAAGTAATTGGCTAAGAGCTGCTGTACTTGGAGCAAATGACGGCATAATTTCTATATCAAGTCTGGCTATTTGAGTTGCAGCAGCAAGCACAACAAGAGAACCCATTGTGTTGGCAACAGTAGCAGGGCTTGTAGCAGGTGCTTTATCAATGGCAGCAGGCAAATATGTTTCTGTAAGTTTACAAACTGACACCGAAAAGGCAGATATTGAAAGAGAAATTAGAGAACTCAAAGAAATGCCCAAAGAAGAATTCAATATTTTGGCTCAAATCTATGAAAAACGTGGACTAAAGAAAGAAACGGCAATGCAAGTAGCTATTGAATTGACTGAAAAAGATGCATTGGGAACACACATTAGATATGAATTAGGCATTAATGAAATAAGTCAAGCAAATCCTATTCAAGCTGCGTTGGCATCAGGAACTGTATTTACTGTTGGTGGTATTTTACCTCTTTTTGTCATTCTTTTTGCCCCTATAAAAGGAATAGAATACTGGCTTTATGGATTTACAACAATTTTTCTAATGATGTTGAGTGCAACTGCTGCCAAAACAGGTGGTTCTAGTATTAAAAAAGCTATTTTACGAATTACTATTTGGGGAACAATCGCAATGTTACTTTTTGCATTAGTTGGCTATTTATTTGGAGTCAATTTGTAATTTTAAATCATAAGTGCTAACAAACAATTATTAATTAACGTAAATTGCGTAGTTTATTGCACTCCCTTGTATTAATGCTATATTTTCACCACGACTAAATTTTTAATTAGTGGATTTCAAACAGATAGAATATTGCTATTAAGACGATGACACCCAAAATAAACAATAACGGAGAAAAAATTAGTTTGTATGAGCTTAATAATGAGTTTTGCAAATTATCAAGTAGGTGAACTTTGGAAAAGTTTTGCATCACGCCGAAAAGAAATTACAAGTAATTTGACCGAAGTTTCATTGCTTATTTACTCTCCAACACATTTTATAAATTTTAATTTTACAAATGAATTTGAAAGATGGGCAACTGTTGAGGTAGCAAATTTTGATAATGTGCCAATAGGTATGAAAACCCTTTGTGTTGCCAAGTAGATTTTTGAAGTATTTGATTACAAAGGTTTACATACAGATAATACTATTTTTCAATACATTTTTGAAAAATGATTACCAAGTTCTGACTATGTTTTAGATAATAGACCTCATTTTGAAGTTTTGGGCAATAAATATAAAAACAACGACCATGATTCAGAAGAAGAAGTTTGGATACCAATAAGCCTAAAGAACACGAAATAAGGCATAATACCCCACATAAGGAAGTTCATGAACTTATCTTAGGACAAATAAAAAAGTTTATAGGGCAACTATTGAGTAATCTTAAAAATATTGTTTATTATGCAAATTTAATTGTGATTTTTGTATTAAATTTTCATTTTTCACTTTTCAATTTTTATTTAACCATACTTAAATATTCAAGAATATGCAAGCCCATTTTAAATACATTGTTACTAGTTTCCTTTTCATGTGGTTATATTGGGGGTGTACGGCAACTAAAACCGCCACCACTCCACCAAAAACTGTTTACAAAACAGAGAATTTGGTCGTTTTGCAACTGACAGAAAATACTTTTCAACACATTTCTTACCTCCAAACCAATGACTTTGGCAAGGTGGCGTGCAATGGGCTATTGGTCAAAGACCAGCACGAAGCCATTGTTTTCGACACGCCCACCAACGACAATAGTGCTATGGAACTTATCAAATGGGCTAATGAAACTCTCCATTGCCCAATTAAAGCTGTGATTCCTACACACTTTCATGACGACTGTTTGGGTGGTTTGCAGGCATTTCACGTACAAAAAATTCCCTCTTATGCTAATGCCAAAACGATTGCCCTTGTCCAAGAAAAAGGTGGTGTAGTACCACAAAATGCTTTTCAAGATTCTATTGCATTGAAAGTAGGCAAACAAGCAGTTACAGCTAAATTTTTTGGCGAAGGACACACCAAAGACAATGTGGTGGGCTATTTTGCTGCCGAAAACGTATTATTTGGCGGTTGCCTTCTCAAAACTCTCAATGCTAGTAAGGGTTATTTAGGAGATGCCAATGTTGAGGAGTGGGCTAAAACCGTTGAAAAAGTAAAAAAAGAGTATCCAGCCGTTCAGCTCGTAGTACCGGGGCATGGAGATTGTGGCAATAAAGAACTATTAGACTATACGATTCAGCTTTTTAAGACACCATAAATAAACTTGTGTTTGATTTTTTTAATATAAACCTTATTCTTTATGTATTTATCTCGTTTATTTTTTGTTGCCAGTGCTGTTGTAATTATCTGTAGCTGCAATAAAACTCCGCAATCAACGACTACTACCATTGACAATTCCTCAGCAAGCCAAAAAGCTATTATTGAGCAATATTTCCAATATTTTAATCAGCATGATTGGCAAAAAATGTCAGCTTTGTATGTGGAATCTCCTGAAATGAAAGATCCTGCATACGGGCTTACGACTGTAAAAATGACAAGAGAAGAGATTGTTAAGAAATATACAGCACTCCAACAAGCTATACCAGACGTTCGGGATAGTATTGTCAGCATGTATTACGCCAACGATAATGTTATTGTAGAATTTGAATCTATGGGAACATCTCCTGATGGTTCAAAATTTAGCTTGCCTATCTGTACCATTTTTGAGATTAAAAATGGCAAAATCACAAAAGATTTTACGTACTATGATAACTTTGATACAGAAAAATAAAGGCAACGAAAAAAGATTGGTAGTATAGTTCTTACCAATCTTTTTTTGTTGCCCGCAACTCCATAGAACTTGTTTTAAACAAGTATTTAAAGGGCTATAAATTTTTCTTGATAAACTTCAAACTATGCTCAAAGGCATCTTCGGCAAACTCCTTGTTGTACTTAGGGTTACTTGGATTAGCGAAGGCGTGGTCTGCGTCATATTGTTTCACGACTACAGATTTTCCTGCCGTTTTCATGTTCTCCTCAAATTGCTTTACCACTTCGGGAGAAATGCGTTTTTCTTGCGAAGCAAACACACCCAAGACTTTTGCATTCAAAGTTTTTAGTTTTTCTACGTCTTTTTCGGGCATACCGTAGTAAATTACACAGGCTTTGGCTTGTTCTTGGGCAATAAGGGCAGCTTGCAACGACCACCCACCACCAAAACACCAACCTAATGTAGCTATTTCTGCCTCTGCACCTGCATATTTCAATGCCCCTTCTACTATAGCTTTCCCTCTTTCTGTCGAAACACTTTGCACAAATTTGGCTGCATCTTCCCTTGTGGCAGCTACTTTGGAGTCGTACAAGTCAATAGCTATCACATTCACCTTGCCTTTGAGGGCGGTGTAGTATTTTTCTGTTTCTTGTTTAATGTAGTCGTTGAGTCCCCACCATTCATGGAAAACAAACAAGTATTTGTTACTTTCTTTTTTGGCTTTTATCATAAAACCGTAGGCTTTTTGTCCATCTGTAGCATCAAAGGTTATCATTTCTCCGCCAACAGTTTGGTAGGTAAAAGGCACAGGGTTTTCATGTAGGTTTACAAAATCTTTATCAGTAGCCAACGCAGCAAACTCCTGAATAGCAGGCAGTTGGCAACAACCTTTGGGACTTGTTTCGTGTGTACTTGCTCCTGCTAATAGCACAACGCTGAGGAGGGTGAATATTTTTAGGGTGTTTTTCATTAGATATAATTTCTTTTGAGGTAACTAACAAAACTATGTGTTTTTCATCAACAAATAGTAAAAATCAAACTAACACAACCATAAATAGTTTAATTATGGTAATCTTCTTTGTCTTACCTTATCTTGTTCTATGATAGTGAAAAAATGAGCTAACTCTATATGTATTATTAATAATGGACTTGTTTAGTTGAAATATAATAACGTAAATTTAGCACACCGATAACACTGATTAGACTGATTTTTACGGATAAAAAATTAAAAATCAGTGTTTTTTATCCGTAAAATCCGCGTCATCTGTGTTCCAATATGACACTATACAAAAGTAACTAAACAAGTCTTTCATTAAATATAAGTTCATACACAAAAATTAACTCCTAAAAGATTTGTAACTTTTAGGAGTTAGTTGTTTGAATAAGGGTTGTTTACTTTAAAGTTTCATTTTTGCTATCAAAGAAAAAATTTTTCTCTTTAAAGTCTGCCTTTTCGTACTTTTTGAGTTCTGTTTGCGACAAAAAGTTGTCTTTCATTTTCTCTAATGGTACAATAAAAACTTCTTCTGGATTATTGGGTGTGCCACCTACACCTATAGCCACAAACACAGGTATATTCCTGTCTTTACGTATGGACTTGTGTAGTTGAAACATAATAGCATAAGTTAGCACACAGATAACACTGATTTTTACGGAGAAAAAATTAAAAAATCAGTGTTTTATCCGTAAAATCAGTGTTATCTGTGTTCCCAAGTGACACTATACAAAAGCAACTAAACAAGTCCTATTTCATAGCTTTTTTATGCTAATTGATTGGTACTTAAAAAGACCTTACTAATTTTTTACTTTACTTTTACGTTATTAAACCAAAATATGAAAAAAATATTGAGTTATATAGACTAAAACTTTAAATATTATTATTATCATTGTAAGAAACAAAATGCAGCAAACAGTATTTAAAATATCAAAAATGGATTGTCCGTCAGAAGAACAAATGATACGTATGAAACTTGCTGACCTGACAACTATTAGTGCCTTGGATTTCGATATTCCGAATAGACAATTAACAGTTTTGCACACTGGTAGCCCCGATATAATTTTACAACGACTACATAGCCTCAATTTTGGCACGTCTTTGTTAGATTCTTGTACCTTAACGACTACTCAAACAAGCCCGAACCACCATGCCAATAACACCCAAAAAGAACAAGTAGTGCTTTGGCAAGTTTTAGCTATCAATTTTTTCTTTTTTGGGCTTGAACTTATCACAGGCTTTATGGCAAACTCTATGGGGCTTGTAGCAGATAGTTTGGATATGCTCGCCGATAGCATTGTGTATGGGCTTGCATTATTTGCGGTAGGCGGTACGATAGCCCAAAAAAAGAAAATTGCAAAATTGGCGGGCTACTTACAGTTATTACTTGCTTTGTTGGGTTTTGCCGAAGTAATACGAAGATTTTTAGATATAGAAAATATGCCTACTTTTCAAAGTATGATACTTATTTCCGTTTTAGCACTTATTGGTAATGCCCTTTGTTTGTATTTATTACAGAAGATGAAAAGCCAAGAGGCTCATATACAGGCAACAATGATTTTTACGTCGAATGATGTGATAGTAAACATAGGCGTAATAGTAGCTGGTGGGCTTGTCTATTTGACCCAATCCAAATACCCTGACCTTATTATAGGCACAATCGTATTTTTTATTGTAGGGCAAGGGGCATTAAGAATTTTGAAACTCTCAAAATAAAAATAACTCTACTCTTTTTAACCCTTTTTAAGAATTTCATTTACATATTTCATAATATTTTGCCCTAAATTTGATTTTTACTTAACAAACCCCTACTAACTTTCAATTTATCTTTATTTTACTACACCAAAACATGAGAAAAAGGTTTATTTTTACCTTATTAGCTGGGCTAACAGTCTTTTCTGCCATAGCCCAAGAAGAGTTGGACTACCAAAAACCACCACAATCCATTTTGGATTTATTGGAGGCAAAGCCTACGCCTATTATGCGTATGGACAGCAAAGGGCAACGCATGGTTTTGTTAGAAAGAGCAGCCCTACCTTCTATTACAGAGTTAGCCGAACCCGAATTGCGTTTGGCGGGCTACCGTATCAATCCAAATAACTACTCACAAACTCGTAGCAATACTTTTATAGGTATTAAAGTACAAAACGTAGCTAATCAGGAAGTTGTAGCTATTAAAAACTTGCCTACTACCTTGGCGATTAGTTCCGTACAGTGGTCGCCAGATGAAACCAAAATTGCATTTATCAATGTTACTGACACGCAATTAGAGATTTGGGTAATAGATTTAATCACACAAACCGCCTCAAAAATTTCTAATTTAGGGCAAAATTCCACTTTTTCTAATACATTCGATTGGTTTTCAGACAGTAAAAGCCTGTTAATCAGAACAGTACCCACAGGCAGAGGCGAAAAACCCACAGCCAACCCCGTACCCACAGGAGCAACGATTCAGGAAAATATAGCCCGCAAAGCCCCTTCAAGAACTTTTCAAGACTTATTGAAAAACAAATATGATGAAAATTTATTTGACTATTATTTTACTTCGCAAGTCGTAAAATTGGGCTTAGATGGCAGTGTGCAACCTATTGGCAAAGCAGGTGTAGTGTTGAGTGCAACAGTATCGCCAGACGGTAATTATGTGTTAATGAGGACAATACACCGCCCATATTCTTACCTTGTGCCTGCGGGTCGTTTTCCTATGAACATAGAAATTTACGATACCAAAGGCAATGTAGTAAAACAACTCATTGATTTGCCTTTACAAGACAACATTCCTGTAGGTTTTGATGCCGTACAAAAAGAGCCTCGTAACTATACTTGGCGAGAAGATGCCCCTGCAACAGTCTATTGGGTAGAGGCACAAGATGGTGGCAATCCTAAAACTGAAGCAGCTATTCGGGACAAAGTTTTTGCATTGACAGCCCCATTCAACGGTACACCTACCGAAATAGCAGCTACAGCTTTGCGTTTTGCGGGTATCCAATGGGGGAATACACAAATTGCGATTTGTAATGAATTTTGGTGGGCAAATCGTAAAATTGTAACAAAACTCATTAATCCAGAAAAACCCAACACGCCAGCCGTAGTTTTATTTGACAGAAGTACAGAAGATAAGTACAATGACCCGGGGCAGCCCCAAATGAAACGCAATGAATTTGGGCGGTATGTTTTGGACATTCAAAAAGACAACAGTGTATTTATGGTAGGCGAAGGAGCATCTGAAGAAGGCAACAGACCTTTTATAGATAAACTTAGTTTGATGACTAAAAAATCTCAACGCCTTTTCCGTTCAGAAGCACCTTATTATGAGCAAGTTATTGCGGTGTTAGATGCCGAAAAACAGTTGTTGGTTACGTCCAGAGAAAGTAAAACGGACAACCCGAATTTCTTTATTCGTGATTTGAAAAAGAAAAAAGATAATTTGAAACAAATTACGTTTTTCCCGCACCCTTACCCACAACTCAAAAATGTGCAAAAACAAAAGTTGCGTTACAAAAGAGCAGATGGTTTGGACTTAACAGCTACATTGTACTTGCCAGCAGATTACAAAAAAGAAAATGGTGCTTTGCCAACTTTTGTATGGGCATATCCCGAAGAATTTAAAAGCAAAGCAGCAGCAGCCCAAGTACAAGGCTCGCCGTATGAGTTTACGTATTTGTCTTGGGGTTCGCCTATCTTGTTTGTTACGCAAGGTTATGCCGTTTTGGACGATGCCTCTATGCCGATTGTGGGCGAAGGCGACAAAGAACCTAACGACAGTTTTGTAGAACAGTTAGTAGCCAATGCAAAAGCCGTAATAGACGAAGGGGTACGTTTGGGTGTTGTAGATGCCAAAAGAGTAGGCGTAGGCGGACATTCTTACGGTGCGTTTATGACAGCTAATTTATTGACACACAGCGACTTATTCAGGGCAGGGATAGCACGTAGCGGAGCATATAACCGTACTCTTACGCCATTCGGTTTCCAACAAGAAGAAAGAACTTATTGGCAAGCACCAAAAGTGTACAACGAAATGTCGCCGTTTATGAATGCCGATAAAATGAATGAACCTTTATTATTGGTACATGGCGAATTGGACAATAACGCAGGGACTTTTCCTCTACAAAGTGAGAGGTACTTTAATGCCCTCAAAGGTTTGGGTGCTACGGTGCGTTATGTATTGTTACCTTTGGAAAGTCATGGTTACAGAGCCAAAGAATCTGTAAACCACATGTTTTGGGAGATGAATGAGTGGTTAGACAGGTATGTGAAAAAGGCAAAGTAGTTTTTTGTAGTGATTTTAAATACATTGTAAACTTTCCAAGTCTAAAAAGATTTGGAAAGTTCTTGTTTATAATAGTAATGAACTAATTTTTTAATCCTTTAAAACAAGAAATGTAGAGAAGTAAAAATATAAAATAATTTATAGCTATTTTAGTAACATATTGCGTTTATGTTCGTATAAAAATATAATTATATAAAATAGTTTATCAACTATTAATATCATTAAAATAAATTTTATATCTATATCATTTACACTCTATTACTATTTTAATATCCATTTACATTTTCACTATCTTAATTATCTATGAAAGCATCTATGAAGTATTTTTTGATAATGACATTGGTTTGTTTAGCTAATGTAATGTACGGACAAGAGAATTATATAGTTGGTTACGAAAGTAATAAAACACAGTTTTTAAAGAATGTAATAGATTTTAACAGAGAAGTTATCTGTAAATCATTTGACTTTTATATTATCAATTTAGATAGTAGAAAACAACAATTTTATTATTTTGATTGTGCGGGTAATTTAGTAAAAACAATTATTAGTATTACAACAATTAAAGAAAATGTACCATCTTACATACAAGATTTCTTAGCTGAGGGTAATATTAAAAGAGAGAACATAGAAGTAATATGTGATGTAAATTGTGTAATTAACTTTTGTTATGATGGTAAATAGCCAAGACAAGTGGCAAGAAGAATGTATTGAACAATGGAGAGTTAATAAAGGGATTGGTCTTGTTGAAGCCGTAACAGGCTCTGGCAAGACCATTCTTGCTGTTGATGGGCAATGCCAAAATAAATTACCTGTAGAAAGTTGCTTACTGAAGCAAGTTGCTTAATTTAGAGATAACAAACTGTCTCCCAAGTAACTTTATGTTAGCCAAAATAGCCGTTTTACTCGTAAGATTTTACCAATTAGCTATTAGCCCAATGCTCATGCCTGCGTGCCGTTTTACGCCTACTTGTTCGCAATACATGATAGAGGCTATTCAAAAATATGGATTTTTTCAAGGAAGTTGGAAAGGCTTGAAACGCATAGGCAGATGCCACCCTTGGGGCGGTAGTGGTTATGACCCTGTAGATAAGCCTTGTAAACATTAATAGCCACCTAATTATTTGATAAACAATTATTTACAAGTATTTTTAATTAAAATTTCCTAATTAATAATTGTGCATCAACACTTATATCAATCTATTTTTTACACACTAAATTACATTTTATGGCAACTTCTAATGCTTATTCCCAAGATGAAGAGTACATCAACAATATGTTGGCTTTGCTAAAACCCAAATTAACGGAGGTTTACAAAGGAACTACGGTTAGGCGAGATGCTCACCCAAAATGTTTAGGTTTACTCAAAGCAGAGTTTGTGGTAGAGCAAAACATTCCTGAAAATCTCAAAGTAGGTGTTTTTGCAGAGCCTCGTACTTATTCGGCACTGATTCGTATGTCTAATGCAAGTGGGCATATACAATCTGATAAGGTCAAAGATATTAGAGGCTTTGCCATTAAATTGTTGGGTGTGGCAGGGGAGAGGTACAGCCAAGCCGAAAAAACGACACAAGACTTTTTATTAATCAATTACCCTGTCATTCCTATAGGTACGGTAAAATTATTTCACGATTTTGTCTATTATTCTGTAAAATTTCACCCTTTATTGTTTATTTTGAAACTATTGTTTACAGGTAAAGGTAAGATTGTCAAGCAGTTACAAGAGGCTTCTCAAAATCATACAAGTTTGTTAGATATTCGTTTTTGGAGTACAACGCCCTACCAATTAGGTACACAAGCTATTAAGTTTAGTATCGTACCTACGTCTAATTATCGCAGTGCATTGCCCAATCCGCTAACAGATAACTACTTGACTACCAACGCACAACAACATTTGGATACGGCAGAAGCCACTTTTGATTTTATGGTGCAGTTGCAAACTAATAAAAACTCTATGCCTATAGATGACGCAGGAGTAGAGTGGCAAGAAAGTGAGTCGCCTTACATCAAAGTAGCTACCTTGCGTATTCCCAAACAGATTTTTGACACACCCGAAAGATTTGAATTAGCCGAACATTTGAGTTTTTCACCAGAACACGCCCTTGAGGTACACAAACCTTTGGGTAGTTTAAACAGGGCAAGGTATATTATTTATAGACAAATTTCTGAATTTAGACATCAAAAAAATACTAAATCTTTAATAGAACCTAACGAAGAATTATTTAAAAAAATAGTTTAAATTAATACTCTTTTGTAAACATCTCTGTAACCACTAAGTAGGCTTAGTGGTTTTATTTTTGCAATTTTGTCTTCACACAAAATCTTAGATAAGATGAATAAACATCAAAAAATTATTAATGACCCTGTGCATGGGTTCATGCCTATTTACAACGAATTGGTATTGGCAGTCATCAACCACCCTGTTTTCCAACGGTTACGGCGTATTAAACAATTAGGTTTGTCCGATTTGGTGTACCCCGGGGCTTTGCATACCCGTTTTCATCATGCTTTGGGGGCTATGCACCTGATGCGGCTGGCATTAGACACTCTACGCAACAAAGGGCATGAAATTACAGAAGAAGAATATGAAGGGGCTTTGTTGGCGATTTTATTACATGACATTGGACATAGCCCTTTTTCACACGCCTTGGAACACAGTATTTTGGACAATATAGCCCATGAAAAAGTTTCTTTGTTATTAATGCAGTATTTAAATACAATTTTTGATAAAAAACTTAATGTAGCTATACAAATTTTTAGTAACCAATACCCCAAAAAATTTTTATACCAATTAGTATCAAGCCAAGTAGATATGGACAGGCTGGATTATTTGCAAAGAGATAGTTTTTTTACAGGGGTAGTGGAGGGCAATGTGGGAGGTGACAGGATAATTAGTATGTTGGAGGTGCGAAATGATGAAATAGCATGGGAAGAAAAAGCCATTTATAGCATAGAAAGTTTTTTGAATGCACGTAGGTTAATGTATTGGCAGGTCTATTTGCACAAAACTACTGTAGCCACAGAACAAATGCTGATTCAGGCTATTCGCAGGGCAAAGTTTTTGGTACACAACGGAGAAAATTTACAAAGTATGCCCGCCTTAGCTTATTTTTTAGACAAAAATAGAGGCATAGAAGATTTTGAAAAGTCTATTCAGGTACAAGGAACAGATAGTGTTTTTGAGCATTTCATTTCTTTGGACGACTATGATGTATTAGGTAGCATTAAATTATGGGCAAAAAGTACAGACAAAGTGTTGAGCCAAATTAGTAATGGTTTATTACAAAGAAATTTATTTAAAACTTCTTTGGAAAATGAAAAACACTCGTCAGAGTTTATTCAACAAAAACTGCAAAACGTACAAAAAGTAGGAGGATTTAGTGCCGAAGAAGCTAACTTTTTTGTGGTGCATGGCGTATTAAGTAATGCAGCGTATCAGGCAGGTAGCCAAAAAATTAAGTTATTGCGTAAAAACGGAGAAATAACAGACATTGTAGAGGCTGCCGACCTGCCAAACATCAAGGCAATGAGCAAAATTGTCAAAAAATACTTTTTATGTTATCCAAAATTATTGTAAAAAATGAGCAATTACATTGTGAAAATTGTGTGCTTATTGTGCCTCTGTTTGATGCCTTTAAGCTGTCTTTTTGCCCAAAACAAAGATTTATTGGCTACACAACTGAAAAGTAGCCGAGTGAAAACAGCACAAAAAGAAACAGATGCTATTTTAGCAGCCTTGTTTAAATCTAAAAATTTGCCTTACCCAGCTCAAAAAGTTTTTATGCGGGTTTTCAAGGCTGAAAGTGAGTTAGAACTATGGGCAGAAAACCCCAATACCCAAAAGTATGTCTTAGTCAAAACCTTTCCTATTTGCTATATGTCGGGTACTTTAGGGGCAAAATATAAGCAAGGCGACCAACAAGTTCCCGAGGGTTTTTATGAAATTACCTATTTTAATGCTCAAAGCAGTTATTATTTGTCTATGTTGGTGAATTATCCGAACCAATACGACTTATTTTATAAGAAAACAGGCGGAGCTATTTGTATTCATGGAGCTTGTGCTTCTATTGGTTGTATGCCTTTGGAAGACGACCCTGTGAAGGAAGTTTACTGGGTGGCATTGCAGGCGTACAGTAGTGGCAATAAAGTGCCTGTGCATATTTTTCCTACTAAATTGACTACGAAAAACTGGGAAAAATTAAATAAGGATTTTGAAAATGATATACAAAAAATAAATTTTTGGAAAGAACTACAAGCAGGCTACGATTATTTTGAGCGTAATCATACATTGCCCAATATTCAAGTGATAAAAGGAAAATACGTAATTTTGTAGTGAACGTAGCATAGACTTTAGTCTGTGAAAAATAAGTAGTTGATAATAAATTATTCACAGATTAAAACCTATGCTACAACTTTTATCTTAGACAAATAGTAGTTTTTGTTACATACAATTTTAGATTGACTATCTCATGTTTTTACCTAATAAACTCCCCTTTGTGGGGACGACCATTTTTACGGTGATGTCTGCCTTAGCCCAACAACACCAAGCCATTAATCTTTCACAAGGTTTTCCAGATTTTGAATGTTCTCCTGATTTGACAGATTGGGTAAGCCATTTTATGAAAAAAGGATATAATCAATATGCTCCCATGACAGGGATACAGGTATTGAGGGAGCAAATAGCCGAAAAAACTACACAATTATATGGTTGTACGTGCAACCCTGATACAGATGTTACGGTTACTTCTGGGGCTACAGAAGCCTTATTTGCAGCTATAGCTGCGGTGGTAGAAGAAGGCGATGAGGTCATTATTTTTGAACCTGCCTACGATAGTTACAAGCCCGCCATTGCTTTGTGTGGTGGTGTTACTGTGCCTATTGCTTTACAAGCACCTCATTATCAAATAGATTGGCAGGTAGTAGCACAAAAAATTTCGCCAAAAACTAAGCTCATTATCTTAAACACCCCCCACAATCCTACAGGCACAACAGCCTCACAAACAGATATGTTGGCATTGTCAAAATTGGTGCGAAATACCAATATTTTTTTGATAGGAGATGAAGTGTATGAACATATTATTTTTGACAATGAACACCACCAAAGTTTATTACTTTATACAGATTTAGCAGCAAGAAGTTTTGTAATTTCTTCTTTTGGTAAAACTTTTCATACTACAGGTTGGAAAGTGGGCTATTGTGTAGCTCCTGCCGAATTGTCTAAGGAATTTCGGAAAGTTCACCAATATTTAACTTTTAGTACAGCTACGCCTTTTCAATATGCTATAGCAGAATATTTGAAAAATCCTACTAACTATTTGTCTTTGCCAGCTTTTTATCAAGAACGTAGAGATAAATTTTTAAACTTACTAAAAGGCACGAAATTTAACTTAAATCCTGCTGCGGGTACATACTTTCAATTAGTAGATTACAGTGCTATCAGCCAAGAAAAAGATACAGATTTTGCGGTTCGGCTCACCAAAGAAATAGGGGTGGCAGCCATTCCTGTATCCGTTTTTTATAGTGAAAATGTATCACAAGGGCAGTATTTGCGTTTTTGTTTTGCCAAAAAAGATGAAACCTTAGAAAAAGCTGCGGAAAGACTGCACAAACTATAAAATTTTATGTCTAACAGAAAAATCACTTATACACATAACCCCGACTTACCAATTATCAAAGCAAATTGGCGGGGTAATAAAATGATTGGCGACCAATTTGCTTACGAGCCTTTGGTATTGCCCAAACCGTTTTCAGACATTCTGAAATGGCAGTTTACACGCAACCCACAACGACAAGAGAAAAAAAATGAAGGTTTTAAGTTAAAAACTATTAATAATCCTACTCTTTTTAATACAAAAGAAGATGGTATTGTTTGGATGGGACATTCGAGTTTTTTTATTCGCCTTAATGGAGTGAATATACTGACTGACCCTGTTTATCACAAAATTCCTTTTGTGCCACATTTGGCTACACCGCCTTGTAAGACTGACGAAGTGCGTCATCTCGATTATATTTTGCTTTCTCACGACCATAGAGACCATTTTGACGAGAAAACATTAACTATTATTTTAAAAAATAATCCACAAGCCCAAGTTTTGATGCCTTTGCGTATGGCTAATTTGTTGCAAACGGTAAATAATACAGCAAAGTACCAAGAGGCAGGCTGGTATCAGTCATATAATTTACCTCACAAAGATTTGCAAATCAGTTATTTACCTGCTAAACATTGGTGCAGACGTGGACTGACAGATGTAAATAAAATATTGTGGGGGAGTTTTATGCTTACAACGCCTCAAATTTGTATTTATTTTGCAGGAGATACGGGCTATGACCACCATTTTAAAGAAATAGCAACTCTTTTTCCAACGATTGACGTGGCATTCATGCCGATAGGGGCATATAAACCACCATTTATTATGCAAGAAGTTCACGTCAATCCGTATGAAGCCGTACAAGGCTTTAACGAATTACAAGCACGCCATTTTATACCTATGCACTACGGCACGTTTGATTTAAGTGATGAACCTGTGGGAGAGCCTATTAAAATTGTTCAAAAATTATATGAACAAAAAACCTTGCAAGGCACACTACACGCCCCAGCTATTGGAGAAGTGTTGCCTCTTGGTAATTTTTTCCGAAAATAAATTTTGATTGTAGTAAAAAATATATGATTTCTAATTTACTGATAATGAGTTATTTAAAGGAATACAGATGACACGAATGACGCAGTTATTCACTGTTTTGGTTTGTCTGTGAATATATATCTAAACTTCTTTTTTCGTAAAGCATTGATAATTAAGTATTTAATTATCATATATTTTTTACCACAACCTAAATTTTAGAGGCAACCTCTGCCTGAATGCTATGCTACATTTTTATATTTTACATTCAACCAAACTTTTAAACTCAACCAAGACTATGCTAAATAACACTGTAAAATATCTGTTGTGCTTCTTTTTCTTTGCATCACCTATTTGCCTCACTGCACAATGCAAGTGGGCAGAAGACCCATTAGGAAAACCTGCAATTTGGAAACAGCTAAAAGATAAACCTACCAATAATAAGCTCCTTTGGGAGTTGTATATGGGTAAGTCTTTTACAAATATGCTTCCTGCTGATTTACAAAAGATAGATGAATGGAAAAATGAATTAATGATAAGAAAAATACAAGGTGATAACTCTATTAATGATAGTCATTGTGAAAGAATACTTGATGCTCATTTCTATATAACAGATGATGAATTTGAGAATTTGCTGCAACAAATGGAGGAAGACGAAAACCGATACTGTAAAAATTGCCTTGAAATTACAATGGACTCTACAAACCTTGTAACAGACACAGTTACTACTATGGAGGCTTGGGTAGAAGACCCATTAGGTAAACCTGAAATTTGGCAGCAACTACAAGATAACCCTGCAAATATGTTATTATGGGAAGTTTATGCTGGAAAGCCTTGTAAGAGCATGAATACACCCGAATTAGAAGAGCTAACCAAGTGGAAACAAGGGTTGATGTTAAGGGATTTAGCAGAAGAAGATTGTGTAGAAGGGTGTAAAATTTGTGGTAATACAGATGTTTTTATTGATGATGTGGCTTTTGAAGAGTTGATGCGGCAAATAGAAGAAGCAGAGGCAGCTGGACACAAAAAAGTACAAATAGAGGAGGCTTTTGTTGTTCCTAATACGATACAATTATACCCTACAATTAATCAAGGTGTTTTTAAAATGGCATTTTCAGCAAATGTGGGTATAAAACAACTCAATTTTGTTATACATGATGTTTTGGGTAGGAAAGTAAGTTTTTACGTTACTCCACAAAGTAACCAAGAAATGTTGGTAACACTTACTACACCATCAAGTGGCATTTATTACTTAACTGTGAGTGGGGAAAATTTTAGTAAGGCTGAAAAGTTTGTGATTGAAAATGAATAAGGTGGTAGGAGAGGGAATTATGCAGAAACTCTATTAAAAATCTTTAAAACTTTGCCCAAAAATCTTTTTTAGATAAATTGCGTTATAGATTTTACCTTACTTTTTTACCACTAAATAATTTCACTATGGAAGACATTGTTGCTTTAATTATGATTTTTGGGGTGTTTCCCATTTCTATTACAGGTATGGTGATGTACTACAAACTGAAACGTATGCAGTTGAAAGAGGGTGGAGCTACCCAACTTTCTAAGGAAGACTACGAGTACATCAAGTCTTTGGCAATGGAAAACAAAGAATTGAGAAAACGCATAGAAAACATGGAATTGATTATGCACGAGGCTGCTTTGCTGTCGGCAGATAACAAAAAATAAGTAAAAAAACAGCCCTATAAGAGTTTTAATCTTGTAGGGCTGTTTTTTTATTTACCAATATATTTTAAAAACTCTAATCTTGTTGCTTCTTCTTGAAACTTACCACTGTAAGAAGCCGTAACGGTGCTGCTGTTCACATCTTTGATACCTCTTGAAGATACGCACAAATGTTCTGCATCTATCAATACGGCTACGTCATCTGTTTGTAAAGCCTTTTTCAAATCTTCGGCTATCTGCACCGTCAATCTTTCTTGTACTTGTGGACGTTTGGCGTAATACTGCACAATCCGATTAAGTTTTGACAAACCTATCACATAACCATTAGAAATGTAGGCTACGTGAGCTTTGCCTATGATTGGTACAAAGTGATGTTCGCAATTAGAATAAAAAGTAATATTTTTTTCTACCAACATTTCTTTGTATTGGTACTTATTTTCAAACAGTTTAATATCTGGTCTGTTTTTAGGGTTCAAACCACTAAAAATTTCTTGGACATACATTTTTGCTACTCTGTGGGGTGTTCCTTTTAGACTATCGTCTGTGAGGTCTAAGCCCAAAATATTCATAATAGCCTCGAAGTGTTTCTCTATTTCCTGCATTTTGGTCGTATCGTCCATCAAAAACGCATCAGGACGCAACGGGGTGTCATAAGAAGTAGCAATATGCTCGTCGCCTATTGCATCAATCAATGCCAATTCGTCATTAGCCTCCTCTTGCTGATTGATTTTAACATTATGCTTGTGAATTCCGTTACCATTAGGCAGGATATTCAACAAAATTTCGTTCTGTTTCATAAAGAGTAATTTTGAGGTCGTGTTTCTGGTCTATATGTCTGCGTAAGATGTTGTAAATCACAATAGCAATATTTTCGGCAGTAGGATTTAAGTTGGCAAACTCTGGGCTGTCGAGGTTAAGGTTGCGGTGGTCAAATTTATCCAAGACCTCTTTTTTTATGAGTTCACTCAACACTTTCATATCCATTACATAACCTGTTTCGGGGTTTACTTCGCCCACTACCCGAACTATCAGTTCGTAGTTATGCCCATGAAAATATTTGTTATTGCATTTTCCGAAAACTTCTTCGTTTTTCTCGTCAGACCAATTCGGGTTGTGCAGACGGTGAGCTGCGTTGAAGTGTTCTTTGCGAAAGACTGCTACTTTCATTGAATTGTAAGTTAAGATTGCTTTTTAAATGTAAAACTAACGTAAGGCAGCACAAAAGACTACTTTTAACACAAAATTTATGCTGTAAAAGTTCAGTAGATGAATAGCTAAACTTACTTTGCTTTACTGAAATACTGTTATGACTAACCAAAGATTTTTATTTTTGTTTAATTTTTTGAGTTAAAAATTAAACAAAAATAAAAATTCCTTCTCTTATTGTATTGTTCTTAATTCAAGGAGTTATTAGTGTGTATAAATCATACCTTGTGGATTAATCTCCCAGTGGTATCTTTGTGCATCTCCAAAATTTTCAAACATCTTTTTTTCGCCCAATACTATTTCTTTGTAGGCATAAAACATTTGCCTTGCCGCTATCATTGGCTGCATCCGTCCAATACCCGTACAGAAACCAGTCATAGCTATTTTTTTGATACCTCCATGTTGGGCTACTGTTGTCAAAACTGCTTTCATTGCTAGATAAGCATTAATGGAAGTTGCTATGTTAAAATTAGTAGGGACTCGCATGGTTGGGGCAACAACTAAATTGCGAATGATTGCATCATTAGTTGTTACTATCATTGCTTCTCCAACAAGTAGTTCACCCAATGGCAAGGCTTGTATTTGTTTTTGAACTTCTTGCTGTAAATCCCAGCCTAACCTTTCTGAAATGGCATAATCTACGCCGCCGTCCATAAAGCCAAAAGAGTTTGCAGGACTCACAATAGCATCACAAGTAGTAGCTGTTAAATCTCCTTGATAAATTTTAATAGCTGTTTGTGCCTGAAAAAACTCTTTCCAAGCAGCTATCATATTAGGGTTGTTGTCTATGAGGTGATATTCCATAGTTTGATTATTAAAAAGCCTTATCACTGTATTAGTAATAAGGCTTTAACGGAAAATTTTAAGAAAGTTTTGCTAACAATTCTTTAAATACGTCCTCTTTATTGGTAGAAAGCCCATCTACTAATTCTCCATTGCGGAAAATCGCAAAATAGGGGAGAGTATTTACATTTGCCAAATGGCGTGTTTCGGGGCTATTTTGAGCATCTACATCTAAAAAAGCTATGCCTTTGTAGCCTTCTTCTTCTGATATTCTTTTGTACTTAGGTTTAAACAAACGGCAGTTGCCACACCAATCGGCATAAAATTTAACAACTACTTGTGGGTTCTCTTGCAACAATGTCTTGAAATTGCTGTCTTGTGCATCTATTACCATAATTGAAAATATAAGAAATGTAATGTGAATCTTTACGCAAAATAAACAGCCTATTCCCAAAAAAGGTTTGTGATTTATTTAAAAATATTTGTTATATAACATTTTTTATGTTAAATAAAAAATAAACTACCTACCAACCAAAAAAATTGTCGAGTTTGCCCTTAAACTATTTTTAGAACTAAACGCCTTATGAAGTCAAAACTTATGTTATTTTTGTGGCAAATTATCTAATTCATACAAACCAAAACACTATGTCAAAATTTGATTTAATTGTTATCGGTAGTGGACCAGGCGGTTACGTAGCAGCTATTCGTGCATCACAGTTGGGCATGAAAGTCGCAGTAGTAGAAAAAGAGGAGTTGGGCGGTATCTGTTTAAACTGGGGTTGTATCCCTACCAAAGCCTTGTTGAAGTCTGCACAAGTATTTGACTACATCAAACACGCCAAAGATTACGGCATCAGCGTAGAAAATTATGCTATGGACTTCGCAAGCATGATTCAACGCAGCCGTAACGTAGCTGGTGGCATGAGCAAAGGCATTGAGTTTTTGTTTAAGAAAAATAAAATAGAAAAAATATTGGGTTTCGGTAAATTAGTTTCCAACAAACAAGTATCTGTAACCGACAAAGACGGGAAAGAAACTATTTACGAGGCTAACCACATCATTTTGGCAACGGGTGGACGTGCAAGAGAATTGCCAAATATCAAAATTGATAACCAAAAAATAGTAGGCTACCGCAAGGCAATGGTTTTGGAAAAACAACCAAAATCTATGGTCGTAATTGGTTCGGGAGCTATTGGTGTTGAGTTTGCCTACGTTTATAATACGATTGGCACAAAAGTTACGATTGTGGAATACCTACCTACCTTAGTGCCTTTGGAAGACGAGGAAGTGGGCAAACAATTAGAAAAAGAATTTAAAAAATCTGGTATGTCTGTAATGACCAACTCCACTGTAGAGTCTGTGGACACAAGTGGCGAAGGTTGCAAAGTTACTGTAAAAACAGGTAGCATTACCAATGTAATAGAGTGTGATGTGGTCTTGTCTGCGGTAGGCGTTACGGCAAATATTGAGGGCATTGGTTTGGAAAAAGTTGGCGTAGCTACAGACAAAGGCAAAGTTGTAGTAGATGAATACTACCGTACCAATATCAAAGGCGTATATGCGATTGGCGACATGGTAAAAGGGCAAGCATTGGCTCACGTTGCCTCTGCCGAAGGGATTATTTGTGTAGAAGCTATAGCAGGACACCACCCCGAACCATTGAATTACGGTAATATCCCGGGTTGTACGTACTGTTCGCCAGAAATTGCGTCTGTAGGTATGACAGAAAAGCAAGCCAAAGAAGCAGGCTATGAAGTAAAAGTAGGCAAATTTCCTTTCTCGGCATCGGGCAAAGCAAGTGCTGGCGGTGTGAAAGAGGGTTTTGTAAAAGTAATTTTTGATGCCAAGTATGGTGAATGGTTGGGTTGCCACATGATAGGGGCAAACGTAACGGAAATGATTGCGGAGGCGGTAGTAGCTCGTAAATTAGAAACTACAGGACACGAAATCATCAAGGCAGTACACCCACACCCTACCATGTCTGAGGCTATCATGGAGGCAGCAGCAGCAGCTTATGGTGAGGTAATTCACTTGTAATCAATATTTTCAAAAACCTATAAGGTTTTGAAAACCTTATAGGTTTATATCTAAGAAATACTAAAAGATGAAATTAATAAATTTTAAAGATTTAATTCTATTTGAAAACGATAATTATATTGTTATCAATAAACCGCCACATATAGCTTCTTTAGACGAGAGAACCGCCGATAAGAAAGGACAAAGTATTATTCGCATGGCAAAAGAGTATTGGGCAGATGCCCAGCTTTGCCACCGATTGGACAAAGAAACTTCGGGTTGTTTAGCCATTGCCAAGCACCCAGAAGCCTATAGAATGTTAGCTATGCAGTTTGAAGATAGGGTAGTGGACAAGGTGTATCATGCGGTAACAAACGGTATTCATCAATTTGATGGAACTTCGGTATATTTGCCTATCAAAGCCCTCAAAAACGGTGTGGCAGTAATAGACAGAGCCGAAGGAAAAGCTGCCGAAACTATTTTTTATACCTTAGAAGCCTACAAACAACATACCTTAGTGGCTTGTAAGCCGATTACAGGGCGTATGCACCAAATTCGTGTGCATTTGCAGTGTCTGAAAGCCCCGATAGTGCATGATGAACTGTATGGTGGTAAGCCTTTGTTTTTATCACAAATCAAACGTAAGTTTAATCTAAAGAAAGATACAGACGAACAGCCTCTGATTAGTCGTGTGGCTCTACACGCCTACGCCTTGTGTTTTGATGACATTACCGCCCAAGAAATTATCATAGAAGCTCCGTATCCGAAGGATATGATGGCGTTGTTGAAACAGTTGAGGGAGAATAAGTAGTTTTTTGCATCAACTTTATGGTATATCTATAAGATTAATGTTTAAATTATTAACTTTTATAGTTTCTTACCTCCGATACTGGGTGTTTTTCTAGTTTCTTAGATAAAGTTGATTCTTCACTAAAAATTAGTTCAATATGCCCAGTAGTTTTTCTTGCAGTCCAATACTCACCTTCAAGTTTTTTAATTGTTGGTGTTTCAATAATACTAAAAATCATAGTACCTAAATGCTGTGGACTTCTTTCTTTTACCGTTGCTATAGGATTACTATCATAAATATAACTTAGTTTAATGATTTGATTATCTCTATCCAATATAAAATCAGCTATAATGCTATTACTTGTCATCTCGCCTGTACGCATTACGCAACTTATTTTGAAAAAAGACTGTTTAATCGTTAATACAGTTGGTATTGGTGATGGTCGTTGATTAGTTATAGGGTCTACCCATGTTGTTTGTATTGTTCCTTTCCAAGTTCCATTAATATTTGGGAATGGTACCAACCAAGTCCGAAAAATTTTCCAACGCCAACAATAAGATACAAAAACTGTAATTATTAGAAGGTCTATAGAAACTATTTTTGGTATAATACTTACTAATAAAGTAAAAGTTACTTCTTCTGATTCACTAATTTTAAGAAATATAAATAGTATTAAGATTGAACAAGCAACAATTAAATAAATAAAGTAATTTAGATTTAAATTTTTCATAATTTTTCATTTAATATCCGAGATAATTCCACATTTTAGTTAAAAAATCTACAACATGATGTTTTTCCCATTTGCGAGCATGATGAAATAGATAAAATTGCTCACTTACTTCGCCCCATTCTTTACTTAAATGCTCTTCTTTTAGAGAATTATAAATATGCAATATTGAGGATTTTAATAAATCATTCCAAGTTTCTGATTTACTAAAAATAAAATCTGGTGTATTCCAAAGTAAGCCCTCAATTAAAAAAGAATTTATGTTTAGAGAAATACCCACATTATCTTCAAGCATTTTGGCTCTAAGGCGTTTATAAAGGCGAATTGCTCTTTTATATTTTCTGTTTGTAATGGTATTTTTTGTAATCCCATTTTCAATATGAATTTTCGGGTAATTTGTTATTATTTCATTTTTTGAAGAATAAAACCTAATTCCCTCAATAAAGTTATCGGGATTATTTTTTGTGTCGTTTTGATAGTTACGAAATTGATAGGCAGGAACAACGTCTGCTTGAACATGATATGTGTTTGACTTTATTTTAATAGACTTGTTACCTATTGTTACATTGTTTGCTCCAAATTTATTATTCATTGCCGAAATAATTAAATTCTTATAATCAGCAAAGGTACTTTTTCCATCTATAAAGCCATAATTATCTTTTGTGACTCCCACTCTATAGTCACAGTAAAATTCATCTTTTAACATAATACAAATATCTATATCACTATTTAATTTTATATTTGTATTATTTCCATAAGAACCTTGCACAATAAATTCAATATCTTTGCTGTCCAATTTATCTTGAAACTTCACTGCATCTTTTATCATTGCAATTGTATTTGAAATTTTCTGTTCTTCTGTATCACTTGCTGGTTTACGCCAAGAATCAAGTGTTTCTTCAGTAAATTTTGGCATAATTATTTTTATGTTTAGGTAATATAAGATTATATTTTAATATTCCTGAATATCAAATTTCAAAGGAAAATAATTGTGAATTTAAGTATTTAGCATAAAATCTACAATAAAGTAATAGCTTATTTTTAGTAGTACTTTATACTCTATGTTGCTAATCATCTATTAACTACCAATAATTATGCCTTTACATTAATCACCTACTCACCCTTTTCCCCCTCTGCACACTAATCTCCGACCCTTCCGCCAAAAAAACAGACGCAGGGGCTACGCTGAGGTAGTCATAAAACGGTTCGCCATAGACTTTTGCTATGTCTATATACGTAGCAAACTCTTTGATGCTGTAAATTTGCCATGCGGGGTGTCTTACCTCGTATTCCATGCTACTTTGCTCATTCACTTTGGCATAGCCCCAATAATGCTCTGTAATAAACTCGGCTTTGCTGCCCGTTACCAAAGGCAAGGGCGTAGGGTGGGCAGTTACTTGTAAATAGTTCCATGTCTGTTCCACTTGCCACTCGTACCGCACCAACAGTTCGTTATCCGTACTTTTCCATGTGTGTTGCATAGGGTAAGTAGCATAGTTTTCTTTGTAAACCGTATTGGCTACCCAAGAAATCAGGTGTTTAGGGACAATCTCCCGAATAAATACCACACCTCTTTTCCAAGTATTTTGCTCTTTGTAACGCACATAAAAACGCAAATTTACTTCCTCAAAATTGGTGTGAAAGGGGAAAGACACGCCTAAGACTTTGGTATTCAGGAACATAAAACCCACCAAACTTACGTAGTGTTTGCCCCGCCAAGTATCCAACTCTGTATGGGCAGGTAGGTACGGTTGCAAAAGTTGGGCAGGCACTTCGTAGTTTGCCATCAATAATTTACGCCATTCGGCAGTTAAAAAGTTTTCCATTGGTCAAAAAATATATTACAGGCACAGAATAAAGTCTAATGCTATTAAAAGCTAAAAAATATAAAATTAACCCCATAAGGCAATTCCATTGTGAGTGTAATATTTGTAGAAAATAGTGAATCTGCTCAATTTCCAAACCCCGTAGGGGTGGTATATATCACCCCTATGGGGTTTTAGTGGGGTTACTGTTCTCTTTTTCTACAAATATTGCACCCCTAACGGGGTTGTTTGATTTTCTTAGCTTAATAGCATTGGACTAAAGTCTATGCTACAAATTTTATGATTAAAGTAAATATTTCGTAAAATAATTCATTCCAACGAACTTTTTTATTTTCGCAATGTTTGTACCTTTGCAAACTTTTTGCAAAGGAGAATAGAGTAGTTTCTGTTGGCATTACAACACCCTTATTGTTATATCTTAAAACCCAATTAGTAGCACTATGTATTGGACACTTGAATTAGCTTCGTATTTAGAAGATGCACCTTGGCCTGCAACCAAAGACGAATTGATAGATTACTCTATCCGTTCTGGAGCACCATTGGAAGTGGTTGAAAACCTACAAGAATTGGAAGATGACGGTCAGCCTTATGAAAGTATTGAAGAGATATGGCCAGATTATCCGACCAAAGATGACTTTTTCTTTAACGAAGACGAGTATTAATAAGTAACAAACAAATAACTTACACAAAGCCAATTTGTGTAAGTTATTTTATTTTAAATGTACCGTACCTTTTAGGGTGCAAGGTCAATTTTTAACCTCGCACCCTAAAAGGTACGGTACAAAGGCAACTTTCCTTTGTTTTAGTTAAAAAAACAAAAAAAACTGTCATTTCGCCTTGCCTTTTCTATTTTTGTAGTAAATAAAAAATAAAACAATGATAGAAAAATTGGTACGCCCCACAATTCAGAGCTTGCAGCCTTATTCTTCGGCAAGAGATGAATTTAAACAAGACGGCAATACTCCACTCGATGATTTTGTATTTTTAGATGCCAACGAAAACAGCTACGGAAGTGCTATTGGCAACTATAACCGTTATCCAGACCCCCAACAAAAAGCACTAAAAAAGGCTATTGCCCACCTTAAAAAAGTACAACCCAACCAAATATTTTTGGGCAACGGCAGCGATGAAGCCATTGATTTGTTGTTCAGAATTTTTTGTGAACCCAAAGAGGACAATGTAATTATATTGCCACCTACGTATGGTATGTACGAAGTAGCTGCCAATATCAACAATGTAGCTTTACAAAAAATTTCCTTAACACCTGATTTTCAATTAGATGTACCAGCTATTTTGTCTGCTATTAATGCCAAAACAAAAATCATTTTTGTTTGTTCGCCTAATAACCCCACTGCCAATTTGATAGACCAAAAAAGTATTGAGGTATTATTAGAAAAATTCGCAGGTATTGTGGTAGTAGATGAAGCCTATATAGATTTTTCTTCGGCTACAAGTTGGACACAAGCCTTAGCAAAGTACCCTAATTTGGTAGTTTTGCAAACATTTTCTAAATTGTGGGGCTTGGCTGCTTTGCGTTTGGGTATGGCGTTTGCCTCGCCTGAAATTATTGCGTACATGAACAAAGTAAAACCTCCGTACAATATTAATGGTGTAACGCAAGCATTGGCTTTGAGTGCATTGGAAAATAGTAGCCAAGTTGAAAATTGGAAAAATACTATTTTGACAGAAAGAGAATTATTGGTAAATTCCTTGGGAGCATTGCCACAAGTAGAAAAAATTTATCCTTCTGATGCCAATTTTGTGTTGGTTAAAATCCAAAATGCAGATGCCGTTTACAAAGAATTAGTAAATTTGCAAATCGTTGTCCGCAATAGGTCTAAGGTTACATTGTGCGAAAACTGTTTGCGTATTACGATTGGTACGCCAGAAGAAAACATTTTATTAATAAACACCTTAAAAAAGCTACTTTAAGCCAAAAAATTTGCATACTTGCCATGAACTTAATTACATTTGTTGAGTCAAGGTACTCAACTTACAACATTATGCTTACACAACAACTCAAAAAATTGGCATTGGTAGGTGCTTTTTGTATGGTAGGAGCTACGGCTACTGCCCAACAAGACGCACAATACAGCCAATATATGTATAGCCCTTTGTACCTCAACCCTGCTGCTGCGGGTGGCGATGGTAAAAATATAGAATTTGGAATTACACACCGCCAACAATGGTTGGGTTACACCGCAAGTTTTGACCAAGGAGGTTCGCCTGTTTCGTTCATGGGTTTTGCTTCTGTTCCTTTGCGTTTCTTACATGGAGGCGTGGGTTTAGTGGTGCAAAATGACCGTTTAGGTCCTATCAATAACTTTTCTATGGTCATGTCTTATGCTTTTAGAGAGGAAGTAAGAAATGGCTACGTTAGTGCAGGTATCCAAGCAGGTATTTACAGTATGGGGCTTGATTTCAGTATGTTGCGTTTTAGAGAGCAAGGAGATATTTTAGAAGGCAAAGGCAACCAAACACAAATGCGTCCAGATTTTGGTATAGGCATACAACTTACTAAGAAAAAATACCATTTAGGTTTTTCTATTAACCACGTACTTAGACCTACGTTTAGTTTTGCAGGAGCAGCAGATGCAGCCCGTTTGAACTATCATGGTAATATCATGGGGGGTGTCAATTTTGATATTAATGAAGATATTGCAGTGCGTCCTTCGGCATTGGTGCGTACAGACTTCAAAACATTTTCTGCACAAGCCTCATTAATAGGCAGTTACCAAGAGAGATTTCATGTAGGCGTGGGCTTGCGTAATTCTTTTAATGTAGATGATGCTATTGCTTTCATTGGTTTCAATCCTACTAAATCTTTGCACGTAGGTTATTCTTTTGACTATGTGGTAAGCGGAGTAGCTGCCAAAGCTCCAACTTCCCACGAATTAATTTTACGTTATAGTATTCCTGTACCTATGCCTGTGCTTCCGCCTATCATTCGTACACCAAGATTTAGAAAGTAATCTTTTGAAGGTTACATAGACGTAAAACACTTTTTCAACGAACATTACATGGAAACACAAGATACTAACTACTTACAATTCAAAATTAGCCAAGTATATAACGAAGTAAATAAGGTTGTAGTAGGGCAAAAATACATGGTAAACCGCCTATTAATAGGATTATTTACCAATGGTCATATTTTATTAGAAGGTGTACCGGGATTAGCCAAAACTTTGACAGTCAATACATTAGCAAAAGTTTTGGATTTAGACTTTCAACGCATACAGTTTACTCCTGATTTGCTTCCTGCCGATTTGGTAGGTACAATGATTTACAACCAACGTACTGCGGACTTTGAGGTAAAAAAGGGACCTATTTTTTCCAATTTGATTTTGGCAGATGAGGTGAACCGTTCTCCTGCTAAAGTACAATCTGCCTTGCTGGAAGCCATGCAGGAAAAGCAAGTTACGATTGGTGATACTACTTACCAATTAGATAAGCCGTTTTTGGTTTTAGCCACACAAAACCCTGTGGAACAAGAAGGTACATATCCACTTCCAGAAGCCCAATTAGACCGTTTCATGTTAAAAGTATTTGTAAGCTATTTGGACAAAGATGACGAGTTAGAAGTAATGCGAAGAATGGCAAACGTAAACTTTAAGGGAGATGTGCAGTCAGTTTTAACCAAAGAAGAAATATTTATGATTCGTGATGGTATAAATAGAGTACAAATGTCTGAATCATTGGAAAAATATATTATTGAGTTGGTTTTTGCTACACGCCGTCCTGCTGAATATGGATTGACACAAGAGGCTAATTTTATTCAGTATGGAGTGTCGCCACGTGCAAGTATTAATTTGAACCGTGCTGCCAAAGCCTTAGCTTTCTTTGATGGACGAGATTATGTATTGCCCGAAGACATTAAGGAAATATCTTATGATGTTTTAAACCACCGCCTTATCTTGAATTACGAGGCAGAGGCGGAGGGCGTAACAAGTAGAGATATTATTGGCAATATTCTGAAGAAAGTGGCTATTAATAACTAATTGAATAAACTTTAAAAAATAAGAGTACGATTGTCAAGGTCTTTGACCATTGCCAACGTACTCTTATTTTTTAAGAAAGTTGTTTACATATACTTTTTACAATTCCTGCCCCTTCATAAATAAAGCCTGTATAAACTTGTACCAAATCTGCTCCAGCTTGTAGTTTTTCTTGGGCATCTGCTGCCGTAAAAATACCGCCTACGCCAATAATTACTACGTCTTTGCCCAATTTACTGCGTAGATAACGGATAATTTCTGTAGCTGCGTTTTTCAGAGGTTTTCCACTCAATCCACCTGCTCCTATAGTTGTTAATTCTTCGTTACTTGTGTTCAAATTGTTGCGGTTAATGGTGGTGTTGGTAGCTATTACGCCTTGAATACGAGTAGTTTGTACTATTTCTACAATGTCATCTAATTGGCTGGTGGTGAGGTCTGGGGCTATTTTCAACAAAATAGGTTTGGGTTGTGGTTTTTGTTGGTTGTGGTGTTGGAGGGTTTGTAAGAGGTGCTGCAAAGGTTCTTTTTCTTGTAATTGGCGGAGGTTGGGCGTATTGGGCGAACTGACATTGACCACAAAATAATCTACTACTTCATACAACGCCTCAAAGTTTTTTACATAATCATTAACGGCTTCTTCGTTGGGAGTTACTTTATTTTTACCAATATTTCCGCCAATAATTACCGAACTTTTGCGATTTTTTAGTCTTTGTACTGCTGCCGTTACGCCACCATTGTTAAAGCCCATGCGGTTGATAAGGGCTTGGTCTTTGGGTAATCGAAACAAACGAGGTTGCGGATTACCGTCTTGCGGTTGTGGTGTGAGTGTACCAATTTCTATGAAACCAAAACCCAGACACGCCAATTCATCTACTAATTTGGCATCTTTGTCAAAACCTGCTGCCAAACCTATGGGGTTAGGAAAGTCTAAACCCATTAATTTTTTGTGCAGATGAGGCTTTTTTACGCCATACAAGCCTTTGAGTAGGGTTTTAGCCAAAGGAATTTGGCAGAAAAATTTGATGAAAGCAAAGGTAAAGTGGTGGATTTGTTCGGGAGCAAATAAAAATAAAACGGGACGAATAAGTAATTTGTAGAACATAAGGGTAGAAAGATGTAATTTTGGGCAAAAATCGTAATTTTATTGAGCATTACAAATAACACCATGAACCCTATTCAAAAACTATTTCAAGAAAAAAGAAATAATATTATTTCAGTTTATTTTACTGCGGGCTATCCTACTTTAGATGCAACTGTTCCTACCTTACAAGCTCTACAAACGGCAGGCGTGGACATGGTAGAAGTGGGTATTCCCTTTTCAGACCCTATTGCAGACGGAGAAACGATACAGTTAAGTAGCCAAAAAGCCATAGAAAACGGCATGAAACTGTCTGTTTTATTTGAACAATTAGCTAATATTCGCCAAACAGTGCAAATACCGTTGGTGGCAATGGGTTATCTCAACCCGATTTTGCAGTATGGTATTGAGAAATTTTGTGCTGCTTGTGCCAAAGTGGGCATCAATGGCGTAATTGTACCCGATATGCCTATGCAAGAATATTTGGACGAGTACAAACCTATTTTTGAAAAATATAATTTGTTAAATACCTTTTTGATTACCCCACAAACTTCTGACGAAAGAATACGGCTCATAGACCAAGAAACCAAAGGATTTATTTACATGGTGTCTTCTGCGTCTGTTACAGGGGCAAAACAAGGTATTAGTACCGAACAAGTGGCGTATTTTGAGAGAGTACGAGCCATGCAACTCAAAAATCCTACGGTCATTGGTTTTGGTATTAGTAACAAAGCTACTTTTGATACGGCTTGTCAATATGCCAATGGTGCAATCATTGGAAGTGCTTTTGTGAAAGCAGTGAGTAAAAATGGTGATTTACAACAAAATATTCGAGAGTTTATTGATGGTATTCAATAGGAAAAGTCTAAACTTTTGAGCATAGCAAGCTCTTTTCTATAATGGACAAGGGCTTGCTTTTTGTTATTCAATGTTTTTAATGGCTTTGATTAAAAAATCATACATATTGCAAATACTTTTTATGAATTTTCCGTATATGTTTTTCAGTACAAAGGCGTAAAAAGAGTTCTTTTTTTAGCAGAATATTACACTTTTTATTACATTAGTAGCTATATTCACTTCATATATTTTATTCAATATCTTTTTACTTTTTAGAAATCCTTAAAATTTATCTTAATATGTTTTTAAACAAAACACTATCAGCATTAGGCAGTTTTATTGTCTATTGTTTTTTGGCAGGACTTGGGCAAGTGGCATTTGCTCAGCAACCTCAGGCGAATAGCCATTCTTTTTCTTGTGGTCAAATGGAGCCAAGCCGTGAGCAACATAAAATGTTGGAAGAAAAAGTCTTTTTAAAAGCTCAACAACGGTCATCAAATGGCAGAACAGAAGCTAACCCTCTAACATACATACCTATACGAATACATATTATTCGTAAAACAGATGGAACAGGAGGAGTTAGTGAGTTGGAAGTTTTTAAAGGTATTGCTGCCATGAATGTAGCTTATCGTATTATTAATATGCAGTTTTATGTATGTGGTGCAGTGAATTATATTGATAATACAACGTATTATGACTTCTCAAGTACAGATGAGGCAGCTTTGGCTACAGCAGCAGGAGAAGGAACAGGTGTTATTAATATTTACTATGCAAATACAGTAACTTCAAGTGGTACAGCAGTAGGTGGTTATGCTTATCTACCAGGAGGTCCCGAAAGAATGTTGATAAAAAATAGTCAGTGTAATGATGATAAAACAGTTCCACACGAAATGGGACATTATTTTGGTTTATATCATACATTCAGAAATTCTGATAATGCAACTGTCACGGAAAGAGAATTAATAACTAGAGGTGCAGGAGCAAACTGTACGACTAAAGGTGATTTAATTTGTGATACACCTTCTGACCCTTACAATAGAGTAGACTGCGGTACTATGCTAAGTGGGTGTACATATATAGGTACTTGCACAGATGCAAATGGAGATACTTTTGCTCCACAAGTTGGCAATGTAATGGGGTACAACTTTGGTTGTGGAAATCTTTTTACTGCGGGTCAATATAGTGTAATGGCAACTTCTTGGGAAACTCCAGGTGTGAAAAGAGATTATACAAGTACAGGAAGACCATCTGCTACTGGTTGCTCTTCACCAACTTTGGTAGCCAATCCAGTATTGAGTGCAACTACTACTTGTAACTCTGCTGGCTTAACAATTAACTGGACAGATATTGCAGGTGAAATAGGCTACTTCATAGAAAGGTCATCTGATGGTGGTGCTACTTTTAATAGTATTGGCAGTGTTTTAGCAAATGTTACTACTTTTACAGATGCTACAGCGGCATCAAGTACAAACTATCAATACCGTGTCAAACCTATCAATTCTAATGCAAACTTTAGCAACACAATTAGTGTAACTACTTGTCTTATTTATTGCACGCCAACTTATACACAACCTTGTTATGTAAATACAGGGGCAACAATGGCGATTAATAGTTTTTCAACTACCACAGCTACTACAAATATTAGTAATTTGAATTCTGGTTGTTCCACAAATGCCTATGGAGATTTTACAAGTATAACAGGTGTTGTTGCAGCTGGTACAACAATTAACTATTCTCTTAATTTTAATATTGGTGGTTGTTTTCCGCAAACTCATGCTATTTGGATAGATTTTAATAGTAATGGCACATTTGAGGGTACCTCTGTTGGTGCAGGGAGTGAGATGGTTGCACAAAGTATAACAACTGGGTGTACTATAAATGGCTCTTTAAGTATTCCAGCAGGAACTTCAGCAGGAACTTATAGAATGAGAGTACGTTCCAGAGGTGGGGCTGCAACAGCCGTAACAAGTCCATGTGATGTATTTACTTTTGGAGAAACAGAAGATTATTCATTAACTGTTACTAATACAAATCCAACAATCACTACTACAGGCACATTATCTGCCTTTTCAGCTTGTACTGGCACTGCTTCTACAACGCAGACATATAGTGTGAGTGGTAGTAATTTAACAGCAAATATTGTAGTAACAGCTCCAACAGGTTTTGAAATATCATCTACAGGGGCAGCTCCATTTTTTACGACACTTAATTTAACACCTACTGCAGGTACAGTTGGAGCAACAACCATTACAGTACGCCAAACAAGTGGTGCTACTAACGGAGCAAGTGGCAATATTACACACACAAGTACAGGAGCAACCCAAAAAGATGTTGCCATTCCTACAAGTGCTGTTAATGCTTTGCCTACGATTACGTTAGGTACAATTAATAATGTGAGCACATCTGCCACTTCGTTTACTATTCCTTATACAGCTACGACAGGCTCGCCAAATCAATATAGTATTACTACAGGAGGAGCTACACCTATGCCAAGTTTTGTGGCAGTTACCAACCAAGCATTACCTGCCTCGCCGATTACCGTTACGATTCCTGCAAGTGCAGCCAATACTTATAATTTTACTTTGACAGTAAGAAATACAACCACAGGTTGTGTATCTGCTAACATACCGTTTACTTTGACAGTAACGGCAGCAGCTACACCTACTATCACGACTACAGGTACATTATCTGCCTTTACTTCTTGTGCAGGTAGTGTTTCTGCTGAACAAAGTTATAGTGTAGGAGGTACAGACTTAACTGCCAATATTGTAGTTACTGCCCCTACGGGTTTTGAGGTTTCTACTACTTCTGGTGGTACTTTTTCAGGTACATTGAATTTGACACCAACTTCAGGAACAGTAAACAGCACTACAATTTATGTTCGCCAAACAAGTGGAGCAAGTAATGGAGCAAATGGCAACATTACACACACAAGTACAAGTGCTACCCAAAAAGATGTAGCTATTCCTACGAGTGCGGTTAATGCTTTACCTACAATTACTTTGGGTACAATTAATAGTGTAAATACATCTGCTACTTCGTTTACGATTCCTTATACAGCTACGACAGGCTCACCAAATCAATATAGTATTACTACAGGAGGAGCTACGCCTATGCCAAGTTTTGTGGCAGTTACCAACCAAGCATTACCTGCTTCGCCAATTACCGTTACGATTCCTGCAAGTGCAGCTAATACTTATAATTTTACTTTGACAGTAAGAAATACAACCACTGGTTGCGTATCTGCTAACATACCTTTTACTTTGACGGTAACAGCAATACCAAGTACAACTATCTATGTGCGTACAGATGGTAATGATGCAAATAATGGTTTAAGTAACACGGCAGCAGGAGCAAAACTAACTTTGCAAGGTGCTTTTACAGCCGTTGGTGATGGAAATACAGTTGTATTGAATGCTGGTACTTACACTGAGGCTGCTGGCTTGACAGGAAAATCAGTAACTTTACAAGGTGTAGGAAACCCTACTGTTCAAACAATTGTAGTGAATGGTGCAGGAAAAACCTTAACACTGTCTGGTAATGTTAATATTTCCCAAATGTTAGATTTACAAGCTGGTGATTTGGCAGCAGGTGGTAATCTTACACTATTAGCAACTCCTACCCAACAAGCTATGCTTATTCAAGGTGCAGGTACTACTATAACAGGTAATGTAAACGTACAACGTTACCTACGTGCAAATTCAGGCACTACAGGTTTAGGCTATCGTTTCCTTAGTTCTCCTGTAACTTCAGCTACATTCAACGAAATTTCAGAATTAAGTCCTGTGGTGAATGCAGCTTTCAATACTTCGGCTACACCCGGTAGAGTTACGCCATTCCCTACTGTGTATAGTTATGATGCTACCAAAGCTGGCGACCCTGCGAAAACCTTTACTACTTCACCATTCCCAGAGTTTGATAAAGGTTGGGTATCGCCTACATCTTTGTCTGATGCTATGTTAGTAGGAAGAGGTTACACTGTTAATACTTCGGCTAACCAAGTTGTAAGTATTACAGGTACATTGAACAATGGTAATATTGCAGTGCCTATTGTTACGGGTAACGCAGCAAGTTTGGGTTACAATTTAGTAGGTAATCCGTATCCTTCACCTATTAGATGGAGTGCGGTACGTGCTTTATCTACAGGGGTTAATGATGCTATTTACCAAAACATGGCAACAGGGCAATATACAGGCAGCTGGGCAAGTTTCGTAGGTGGTATAGGTACAAATGGTGCTACAGACAGCATTGCCATTATGCAAGGTTTCTTTGTAGTAGCTAATGCAGCAGGTAACATTAACTTTAATAATACGGTAAGAGCCACCAACTACAGTAACCCTAATTCTTTCCGCACAGAAAACGGTGTAAATCACAAAGGTTTAGTTCGTTTGGCAATGACCAACTCGGCAAATAAAACAGATGAAACTGTCGTCTATTTCAGAGATGAAGCTACAGAAACTTTTGATAGTCAATATGATGCCTATAAATTCCAACTTAATGGGGGTAATTTCTCAAACATCTATACTACAGACAACAAAGCTGAAAAAGCTACTTTATATGCTATCAACGCCTTGCCAACACTGACAGATGATTTGGTAGTGCCTGTTACTTTACAAGCATGGACAGACGGCGAACAACGCATTGCTTTAACAGAAAAAGTGAATTTTAGCAGAGAAGTAAAAGTGTTTTTGAAAGATAAAACTACGAATACTTTGCACGATTTTGCTAAAGGTGCTTATGTTGCTAACTTGTCTAAGGGAGTAACGGCAGGTCGTTATGAATTGGTATTTAAACCACAATTCACTGCCGAAGAATTGAGCAATGGTGTGTTGGCTATTTATCCAAATCCAAGCAAAGAAAAATCAACTTTGACTTTAACTGACGACTTCAAAGGCGAGGTAACTTTGCGTTTGATAGACGTAGCAGGCAGAGAGGTTTGGAAAAATACATTGCAAAAACAAACGACTGTTTTACAAACTACGGTTGATTTATCTACTTTGCCAACAGGTCTTTACATGGTAGAGATACTAGGTAAAAATAAATTGGTGCAGAAAATAGTAAAAGAGTAATAGAGAATTTTAAAGACTAAAATTTAGGCTTACGTTGGCAATGGTTCAAAACCTTGACAATCGTAAGCCTAAATACTTTTGTATTACGTCCAACCTTTCAATTTTTGTTGTAATTTATCATAATGAGAACCTTTCCAATAAACCCTTTCGCAATCTGGACAAGTATAAAATTCGTTCAAAGTTTCATAAACATCTGTGGGTACTTTTTGGGCAATAAATTGTTTATCAATAAGTTGTATTTTTCCATTACATACCAAACAAAGACTAAAAGCCTTGATATAAGGTTTTAAATTATATCTCTCAACAACAGCTTGTAACTGCGTTTCGGTGTCTTCGCTGTGCAGAAAACAACCATGCACTACATTTTTCCTTTTCAACAAACCAATATCTCTGGTCAAAACAATATAATCTTTTTCAGCAGCTAATTTGGCTATTTTTTCGTCTGGCAAATTGTCATCTGTTACGGTATAAAAGCCCAATAACCGCAAATATTTTGCAACAGCCCTTACATTCGCATCTACCATGAATTGGTAGTTTTGGCGGGCAGGTCTTAGACACAAAGGAGCATCTTGTTGGAAATTAGCAGGATAAACCTTTACTTGGTCATTAGCTTGTAGCCGATAAGAAAAATCAACGGCATTACCATTCACAAAAACCCACGAAGGTTCTGTATGCGGTACACCCAAAGCCTCTATAGCATCTTTGATAGAAGCCAGTTGGTCAGTAGTGTACTGAATAGGCTGTTGTTGATGGGCTTGTGCTAAAAAATTGAGGAGTTCACCAAAGAATTGAATGGAAATAGTAAACATTTGAATATTTTTTTAAAATTACGTTTCGTTTTCTCAAAACATACGCAACAAAGATAAAAGAGTTGTAGCCTAAAAAAATAACCTTAAAAGTCCTTATCAATCAATATGATAAAAAAAACAAAATATACCTTGTACGCCTGTATTGTGGTGTTATTACTAGGCTTGAATGCTTGTTATTCGCAGCAAACCACACAAAAAGATGCAGCTAAATTGAACACGCCTATTACGGTAGGAGCTGTTAGATTGAGCCAATATTTGCCTTTGTTACAAAATAAAAAAGTGGCATTGGTCGTGAATCAAACTTCGGTAGTCAATCAAACGCATTTAGTAGATACACTATTGACCTACAATATAAAAATACAGAAAATTTTTGCACCTGAACACGGTTTTAGAGGTACGGCAGACGCAGGCGAAAAAATTAACAGCACAAAAGACATTAAAACAGGGCTGCCATTGTTGTCTTTGTACGGCAAAGATAAAAAACCTTCTGCCGAACAGTTGGCAGATGTGGAAGTCGTAATTTTTGATATTCAAGATGTGGGAGCAAGGTTTTATACCTATATTTCTACCATGCACTATGTCATGGAGGCTTGTGCAGAAAATAACAAGGCTTTTATTGTCTTGGACAGACCAAATCCTAACGGACATTATGTAGATGGCATGGTCTTGCAGCCTGATTGTCAGTCTTTTGTAGGTATGCACCCTATACCTGTAGTACATGGGCTTACGGTAGGGGAGTTGGCAAAGATGATAAACGGCGAAAAATGGTTAGCCAATGGTAAGCAGTGTAACTTAACGGTAATTACTTGCGAAAATTATACGCACAATACGCCCTACTGTTTGCCTATCAAACCTTCACCCAACTTGCCAAATGACCGTAGCATAGCTTTGTATCCAAGTTTGTGTTTTTTTGAGGGAACAGTAGTAAGTGTGGGCAGAGGTACAGATTTTCCGTTTCAGGTTATCGGCTATCCAGATTACCCCAAAAAAGATTTTTCTTTTACGCCAGTGAGCAAAGAAGGGGCTAAAAATCCGCCTCACCTCAATCAACTTTGTTATGGTACGGACTACCGCCAAACTAACGTAGGCACATCTAATTTTTCATTAGCTCCCTTGATTCATTATTACCAAACTGCCCCGAATAAAACAGCTTTTTTCAATGACTTTTTTACCAAATTGGCAGGGACAAAACAACTTCGCCAACAAATAGAGGCAGGCAAAACAGAAGAAGAAATACGTGCTACTTGGCATCAAGATTTAGAGAAATACAAGCAATTAAGAGCCAAATATTTGTTGTATCCTTAATGGATACAACAACTTGCAAGGGTTTCTTATATCGTGTTATAAATTGTCGTAGTAATCAAGTTTGGGGTGTTTGAAGAAGTTAGGGATTAACTCTTGTTTCTTTTTCATTTCCCCTATACTTTTATCAATTTGCTCCTATAGTACTTTGATATTTTAGATACACTTATTTCTTAGAGAAAAATATTAGTTCCTTTTATATTAGAGAAGTATTTATTAATTCATAAAATTAAAAACAACAACAAAACATACATGATAATTACAAATAAAAATGCCACAATAAGATTTTAGATTAACAATGTAACGACATTACAAATAAATTCTTTACCTTGTTCTAACTAGATAAAATTGTATTGTTTCTGTTGATTTTACAGTTATTTTCCTTAAACAAAGCTATAACTTTTAGCTTTGTTTGTTTAGTATTATAGTGTAATTCTAAAACAAAGCTATTCCATTAGTTTTTCAACAAAGAAACTTAAGACGGATTTAATGAAAAAAAGTAAATTCTTTTTGCCTTATAACTTTAAATTCTTACATTTACATTAACAATGTAAAACAATAAAGTTTCTTTGGCAATGAAAAAGGCAACAACTGACAATCTATTTTGTGATAAATGCAAGAGTAATACTTGTTCTATCATAAAATCCTGTACTCCCGAACAAATAGATAACGTAAGCACTAATAAAAGTTGCAGTAGTTACAAACGTGGGGAGGCTCTGTTTCACGAAGGGGGAATGCCCTTAGGTTTATTTTGTATCAATTCGGGAAGTGTAAAAATCATTAAACAAGCAAGTGGAGGCAAAGAGCAAATAGTGCGTATAGCTACCAAAGGCGACATGGTAGGCTACCGTTCACTATTAATGAAACAACGCTATACAGCTACAGCTATAGCTTCTGAAGATAGCAAAGTTTGTTTGATACCAAGAGAGGAATTTTACAAACTTACACTGGAAAACCATAAATTTTATGATGCAGTAATTCAGAAACTTTGTGAAGAATTAGAAGATTCACACACAAAAATCGCAGACATAGCCTATAAGCCTGTGCGTGGTCGGTTGGCGGAAGCCTTGTTATTGTTATCGCAAACGAATAGTGATATTAAAAATGAAATAAATCTAACGAGGGACGACTTAGCAAGTTTTGTAGGGACAGTGAAAGAAACTACGATTCGTATATTGGCGGAGTTTAAAGACGAAGGGCTAATTGTATTAGACAAAAGAACTATTAAACTAATAAATGTTGCAGGATTGGAACGAATCAGCAATATTTATGATTAATTTTTAAGCAATACTTTTTTACTGTTTATTCTTTGGGCATTATCTAAATTTTTATGAAAAAGAACCATCAACAAGACCATATTTTTTGCGAAAAGTGTAGAAATGTGAACTCTTCTTTGATAAAATTCTGCACGCAGCAACAAGTCGAGAATGTGAATTATGCAAAGACTTGCTCTGCTTATAAACGAGGCGATGTACTTTTTCATGAAGGAGGACTGCCCTTAGGTATTTTTTGTTTGAATAGTGGCAGTGTCAAAATTGTGAAATCTGCTAGTGGTGGAAAAGAGCAAATTGTAAGAATAGCCACAAGTGGAGATATTATTGGTTATAGGTCTTTGTTGATGAGGCAACGCTATTCTGCAAGTGCTATAGCTACTGAAGATTGTAAAGTGTGTTTGATTCCGAGAGAGGAATTTATGAAACTAACCACCGAAAACCCTAAATTTTATGATGCCTTAATAGAAAGACTTTGTAAGGAATTAGAGGATTCGCAAAATAAAATGGCGGACATAGCTTACAAACCTGTGCGTGGTCGTTTGGCAGAGGCTTTGTTACTTTTATCTCAGTCTAATGAAAATGGGCTTATCAATTTGACGAGAGAAGACTTAGCAAGTTTTATTGGTACGGTAAAAGAAACAACCATTCGGTTATTGTCTGAGTTCAAAGAAGAAGAGTTAATAGAAATTGACCGCCGTTCTATTCGTTTACTCAATGTGGCTGGTTTGGAGAAAGTGAGTAATATTTATGATTAGCACTTAGTTGATTACAGTTTCTTATTTGAGATAAAATGCTTTAACTTTTTAAATCAATTATATGATATTTGCCAATCCAATCATATAATTGATTTTTTATTTTTTTAAGGTGCAAGCCTAAACAACCATTTACAAATAATTTACGTAGCTTTGTGTAAAAAATACACTAATTAATATGATGAAATTCGGGCAAAAAACTATTATCGCCATTGGCTTGGCTCTTACGCTGTCGTCTTGTGTAGTGAGCAAAAAGAAATATGAAGACGAGGTAGCTGCACGAGAAAGATTACAAAAAGCCTTGAATGACTGCCAAAAAGCAGGGAATTTATTGAAAGGCGATACTACAAAATTGGGCAATAATCTGCGAGAAACTCAAAAAAAGGTAGCCCAATTAGCCAACCAACTCAAAGATTTGGATAAAAAATACCAAGATTTGGACAAAAAAAGTGGCGAACAGTTGGCAAACAAACAGAAAACAAATGACCAACTTTCTGCCGAACTCCAAAAAAGGCAACAAGAAAATGATAAGTTAGCCGAAGAACTCCGCCAACGTGAACAGTTATTAGCAGAAAAAGAAGGATTGTTGGTAGAAAGAGAAAAAGTAGTGAAGGAATTACAGGAATTATTGCATAAAAAAGATGCAGCAGCCAAAGCCTTATTAGAAAAAATGAAAAATGCCTTAGCAGGCTTTAATTCTGATGAACTCTCTGTAGAACTGAAAAATGGTTTGGTGTATGTGTCTATGTCGGACAAATTGCTGTTCAAATCGGGGCGGACAGACGTAGATGTAAAAGGGAAATCGGCTTTGAGTAAATTAGCTGCCGAATTGAACAAAAACCCTGATATTCAGATAACTATAGAAGGACATACGGACAATGTACCCATCAAAACCGCACAATTTGCAGATAATTGGGACTTAAGTGTGCTACGTGCCACGTCTATTTTGCGTATCCTTACAAATGACTACAAGGTAGATGCACGCAGACTTACCCCTTCAGGCAAAGGCGAATTTTACCCAAAAGCCGATAACAGCACGACTGAAGGCAAAAGCAAAAATAGAAGAACAGAAATTATATTATCTCCTAATTTAGACGAATTGTATAAATTGTTGGAAGGTAAGTAGTATAGTTTCTGTAACTTACTCAATAGATGACAAATATCATCTATTGAGATGACTTGATACAATAGGAAATCTCCTAAGGCTTTCTATATTTGTACTAATAAAACATTGACTTCACCCAAACTTCTCAATAAATCATGGCAACTTCAGAACAAAAAATCGCCAATATTCTTGTCCCAATAGACTATTCTGCTACTTCTAAAATAGCTTTGGATTATGCAGTAGCTATAGCTAAAAAATTTCATGCTAAAGTAACTGTCATGCACGGTTTCGGGCTACCTGCCGATTGGGTAATTTCTGACCCAAGATTTCATAAAAATATAGAGGAAATAGAAACAGAAAATTACACAAAATTGGAGGAGGTTATTCGTCCTTACAAAGCTGTTGGTTATGAAGATAGTGCAGATGCCTTAGTCATTGAAAAATTAGTGGTTTTAGGCATGTGGGTAGAAAAAATAGCCGAAGCTACCGAAAAAGGTGAGTATGATTTGGTAGTGATGGGAACAAAAGGTGTATCTGGGCTTGACGAAGTAATTTTTGGTTCGGTGGCAGGGCAGGTGGCAGAGGCTGTGCATTGCCCTACCTTAGCCGTACCTGCACAAGCAGAGTTCAATGGTATCAAGCATATTTTATATGCAACAAATTTTGATGAAAGAGATATAGTAGTGATTGATGAAATGTTGGAATTTGCTCATTCTTTTGATGCTGATATTGTGTGTTTGCACGTCAATACGGACAAAGACAAATTAGCAAAAGACTTGAACCAACTGACTTCATTAGAAGAACAGTTTTGGTTTACGCCTTTCAGTAAATTACAATTTGAGTTGGTACAAGGGCAGTCTGTAGAGAAGGGCATAGACCGTTACATTCATGAAAATCAACCGAATATCATTGCGGTATTGCCACAAGAAAGAAGTTTCTTAGAAAACTTGTTCCATTCGAGCATCAGCCGAAAAATGGCGTACCATAGCAAATTGCCTGTGTTGATACTTAAAAGTAAATTGAAAAATATGAAGGTAAAATAGAGTTTATTAAGGTCAGTAGCATAGACTTTAGTCTGTGAAATAATTATTTATGCACAGACTAAAGTCTATACTACAAACTTTAATGTACCCTATTTTTTGGGCAAAAAAATATATATTTGCAGCAAAAAAACTATGACCAACAGCCCTGAATTAGACGGTAAATATTTAGGAAAAATTACACAAGATTTTGCCGTAGTTGCAGACACTCTTAAAGAGGCTTCTTACCAATTAAGAGTACGCCAAATTTCAGCATTTCCCATTTTCCCTGTGTCAAAAGTGGACTTACCCATAGGGCAACTTTTAATAGGTAAAAATGAAGCAAATTTAAGTTGGAATTATTATATTTCATTTCTCAATGAATTTATAGAAAGAGGTTTGGTGGACAAAGAAAGATTAGACCTTTTTTTACAAGCCTACAAAGACCCCGAAGAATTTTGTTGTTTGTTTGTGGTAGATGTTGAGTTTACGAACTTTGTGTTTTTACCTTATCCAGAAGACTAAAAGTAGCTTTACACAGCATAGTTTTTCATGTTAATAGAGCCTATTGCGTTAATAAAAAAATATTTTTTATTAACGCAATATTTTTTTGTGTTCATAATCAATAACTTGCGTCTTTAAATGACTCTACAATGGAATGGATTTTTATAGGTATCTTATTAGTAATTATAGTGGTTTTACTATTGAAAGACAGCAGACGCAACCACGAAATAGCCGAACTTGCCGAAGAATTGGCAGAGGTACAATTAGCCGATAAAGTACAACAAGCCCGCAAAGAGGCAGTAGAAAAGAGCAACCAAATCGTAAAAGGCAAAGTATTGGAACAATTTGCCCCTTATTTTGCTACTTTTCCTTTTCACCCCCAAGATGCCCGTTTTATTGGTTCTCCCATAGACTTTGTTGTTTTTGATGGATTGACCGAAGGGGAAATTAAACAAATTGTGTTTGTAGAAGTAAAAACGGGCAATATGGATAGGAAATTGCCGAAAAGAGAACTACAAGTAAAAGAATGTATAGAACAAGGCAAGGTGAGCTGGGTTTTTGTGCAACACCCACAACTGAACGAGGCAAGTTATACGTATTCGCAAGAGTTGGTGAAAAGGTCTGTAAGCCAAAAAATATGGTCATCTGTGGGCTACTATTTTAACAAATTACGTAACTAATTATTTTACTATTTTAGCTAACATATTTTTAGCTAAAACTTTGTCTATCAAAAAGTTATCTCTAATAGTTTTTTCATAATTTATTGTGTATGATAAAATTTTAGCTAATTTTATTGTAGAATTACTAACCATTTATCTTTCACTTTCTCACACATGAAAAAACAGAAAAAAACGAAACTGTTTTTTGCAAATCTTTTACAGCAAAAAGGTTTGTATGTAGGTTTATTGTCGGCTTTTGCGGTAAGCCAAAGCTGTTTTGCCCAAGAAAATCCACTGTGGATGCGGTATCCGAGTATTTCACCAGATGGGCAGACCATTGTTTTCAGTCATAAAGGCGACTTGTATAAAGTGCCTGCGGCGGGTGGTACGGCTGTTCCGCTAACCCTCCACGAAGGACACGACTATATGCCTGTATGGTCTAAAGACGGCAAACAAATAGCTTTTGCCTCTGACCGTTACGGCAATTTTGATGTTTTTGTGATGCCCGCAACGGGAGGAGAACCTAAACGCCTTACGTATTTTTCGGGCAATGATTTTCCTTATGATTTCTCAACAGATAACCAAAACATCATTTTCCGCAGTAGTCGCAGGTACACTCATACTAATTCGCAGTTTCCACGTATGGCACAGTTATACAGTGTGCCTGTGGCGGGTGGTCATGCTAAAATGCTATTGGACGTACAAGCCGAAGCTGCACAGTACAATAGTAACGGCTCAAAAATAGTCTATCACGACTGGAAAGGCTACGAAGACGATTGGCGAAAACACCATACTTCTGCTGTTACTCGTGATGTGTGGGTGTATGACGTAGCCAGTCAAAAATATACGCAAATTACGTCTTTTAATGGCGAAGACCGCAACCCTATTTTTGCACAAAATGAAAATGAAATTTATTATTTGAGTGAAAAGTCGGGTGATTTTAATATTTGGAAAACGTCTTTGGAAAATACAGGACAGCCTACCCAAATTACGAATTTTACGAAACACCCTGTTCGGTTCTTGTCAAAAGCTAATAATGGTACATTGTGTTTTGGTTGGAATGGCGAAGTTTATACGACCAAAGAAGGCAGTACACCTCAAAAAGTGAATATTCAGGTTTTTGCAGACAGTAGAATAAATACAGAAAAAATAGTGCCTATTAATGGCGGTGCAACCGAATTTTCTTTGTCGCCTAATGGCAAAGAAATAGCTTTTATTTTTAGGGGTGAAGTATTTGTAACTTCGGCAGATGGCAGCGTAACCAAACGCATTACCAATACGCCAGAACAAGAAAGAACCGTTAATTTCAGTCCAGACGGAAAAACTTTGGTGTATGCAGCCGAAAGAAACAATAATTGGAATGTCTATAAAACCTCGATAGTTCGGAAAGAAGAACCGTATTTTTATGCTTCTACAGTCTTGAAAGAAGAACCTGTAGTAGCTACCAACGCAGAGGAATTTCAGCCTTACTTTTCGCCAGATGGCAAGGAAATAGCGTATTTAGAAGAAAGAACCACCTTGAAAATATACAATTTGGCTACACAACAAAGCCGTACTGTATTGGCGGGTACTTTTAACTATTCGTATTCAGACGGCGACCAATATTACCAATGGTCACCAGATAGCAAATGGTTGTTGGCAAGTTATATTCCCAAAGGTGGACAAATGTTTTTGTCTGAAGTGGGCTTGGTGGCTGCTGATGGCAAAGCTGCCCCTCTCAACCTAACGCAAAGTGGCTACGGCGACAACTATCCGAAGTGGGCAATGGAAGGTAAAATGATGATTTGGTCTTCGGACAGGGACGGCATGAAAAATCATGGTTCTTGGGGTGGCGAAGATGACATTTACGGAATGTTTTTTACCCAAGAGGCTTTCGATAGGTTCAAATTGAGCAAAGAAGACTTTGATTTGTTGAAAGAAGAAGAAAACAAAGCCAAAGAAGGGGAGAAAAAAGATGACAAGAAAAAAGACGAAACAAACAAGGAAGTTACGCCTTTGGTGTTTGACTTGAAAGACCTTGACCTTCGCAAAGTTCGTTTGACGCTGCACTCTGCTCGTTTGTCTGACCATGTATTGTCTAAAGATGGTGAAAAATTATACTATTTAGCCAACTATGAAAAAGGAACAGACCTTTGGGTTACAGATTTGAGGACAAAAGACGTAAAACTATTGTGCAAAGATGCAGGCAATGGCTTGGAATTGAGCAAAGACGGTAAGTTTTTGGTTACAATTTACAACGGCAATTTGTCGAAAATTGATGTAGAAACAGGCAAAAAAGAGGGCATTGGCGTAAAAGCTGAAATGAATTTGAACTATACTGCCGAAAAAGCCTATATTTTTGACCACGCTTGGCGACAAGTAGTCAAGAAATTCTATGTAACGAATTTGCACAATGTAGATTGGAATTTTTACTACAAAGAATACAAAAGATTTTTGCCTTATATCAACAACAACCATGACTTTGCCGAAATGTTGTCTGAAATGTTGGGCGAATTGAATGCTTCACATACAGGGTGTCGTTATAGTATGCCCCAACAAAATGTGGACATGACTGCTTCTTTGGGCATTTTTCTTGATGAAAGTTATACGGGCAACGGCTTGAAAATCAGCGAGATAATAGCTAAAAGCCCTTTGAATACGGCAAAATCAAAGATTAAAGAAGGTTTTGTGATTGAAAAAATAGACGGTGTAGCTATTACGCCTGCCATAGATTTTTACCAACTGCTCAACCGCAAAGAAGATAAATGGGTGTTGTTGTCGGTGCTTGACCCTGCAACGAATAGCCGTTTTGAGGAAACTGTAAAACCTATAGCCAGATGGCAAGAAAATGAATTGTTGTACCGCCGTTGGGTAGAAAACAGACGCAAAGAAACCGAAAAAGTGTCTAATGGAAAGGTAGGTTATGTTCATGTAAGAGGCATGAATGATGCCAGCTACCGCACTGTAGTAGATGAAGTGTTGGGCAAAAACTACGATAAAGATGCCCTCATTGTAGATACCAGATTTAACGGTGGCGGTTGGTTGCATGACGACTTGGCGACTTTCCTAAGTGGCAAAAAGTACATGGACATGATACCAAGAGAGCAAAAAATGGGGCTTGAACCTATGAAAAAGTGGACAAAACCCACCAATATTTTGGTAGGTGAAAGTAATTATTCAGATGCTCACTTGTTCCCTGTTACCTTTAAGGCGTATGGCATAGGCAAGGCGGTAGGTATGCCTGTACCCGGTACAGGTACGGCGGTGTGGTGGGAAGCCCAAATAGACCCTACGTTGGTGTTTGGTATTCCGCAAGTAGGTATGATGAGCCTTGACGGTAAATACATGGAAAACACGCAGTTTGAGCCAGATATTAAGGTGAAAAATGAGCCTGAAATACTCACTAACGGCAAAGACCAACAGATAGAAAAAGCTGTGCAGGATTTGTTACAGAAAACTAATTAGTGGGGCAGAGGTAAATAAAAAGCTGTCATCTGGGGAGATGGCAGCTTTTGTTGAGATATAAGAATATATTTGTTGCAACTATTGCAGAGCTTAGTTTTAGTCATACATTTTTATCAGCTATAGTTTTTTATTTTCCGTTGTAATTTCAAATCTTTTAGTTGTAGTCGCCATCTAAATAAAAAACCTTTCCAAACTTTCATGATTAATTCCGGGTTGTCTGTTCTTTTAGATTTTGGATAATTCTCTACAAATTGCTTTATTACGAGTTTAGGAGAACAATTTACTAATGTAATTACATCTTTAGGTTTTTCTTCATTAGTTTTTCGAGAAATAAAAGTTTTTGTATTAATACTATAATACAATGCAAATGAGTTTTATAATGATGAATAAACTTTATTAATTGGTATTAACTCTAATTCACTATAAAACCCCTCTATCATAGTTATATTAAACTCGTCATGCTCAAATCTAGCACAAGTGGCTAGTTCGTAACCATAAATAATTCGTTCGTGATTCATTAAACGCCCATCAGGGTTTGATGAAAAATAATATGACCGTATTGAAACGCCAAAAGGATTAACACAAAATATATCAAAATCTTTTGATATTTCTGAGTCGATTTGTTGCAACATTTCATAAGAATAAATAGCATCATCTATTTGTTCTATAATAAAGTAAATAGGCCAAACATCTAAGTAGTTACCATTATATCCTGTTTGAAAAAGCAAAAAACGACAGCTTTGAATCCATAGGTCAAAAGGCATATTTTGTTCTTTACCATCAATTATTATTTGAGCAGGAAAGTGTAAAGCTACATATCCTGTTTTTAAATTCCATTCTTCTCCAATTTCAGAAAATTCAGGAAGTCCCGGAGTTCCGCAAATAAGTAACATATCTGTTTTAGTACCTATTGAAACTTCATAACATTTTCTTATCTCATCGAGTGTAGGTTTGCGAGGTTTAATTTCTACAAATGCATCAATCTTTGTCGCACCAAATGATAGTAGTTTAAAATCTGTTAAATATTTCGTATTTCCTATTTCAAAACCTTCTGTTTCATATTCCCAACCAATATCTATTGCATCAAAAAAAATTGCCCAACGAGCTTCTAGACGACTTCTAAATCTACGTCCTTTATATATTGTTTCAATTGGTGTTATCATATATGAATAGGCTAGTTATTGATTATATGAACTTTGTGCTATTACAAAAGATTATAAAATTGGTTTTACAGTAAACTACTTCCCAAGCAATAAACTTTTGAATTTACTCAAATATAGCTTTACCACATAAAAACTACAAGCAAATACTACCATTTTTTACATCAAAAAATAGCACTATAACTATTTTAAAAATAAAAAATACCTTTGTATTACCCTTTCTTCGCCCCAATTTTCTCCACCTCCAACACCGTACACTCATAATAATCTTTGGGTTTACCATTGATGTCATATTCCACAGGGTGCTGTTCGTAAGGGCTAAACTTTATTTTTTTCGTAACCAACTTACCTTTGAGAGTTACTTTTTGGTTCAGCAGTCTTTTTACACCCAACTTTACCGCCTTTTCAGTAACTAAAATGTATTCAGCTTCTTTAGTTTTAAACACATAATAATCACTGCCACCAGCACAATAACTCTGTTCAGATTTTGTCCATTCTTTCTGAATAATTACGCCATCTTCTTGAATAACAGTATTTTGTGCTGTCATTGTGTTTATACTCAAAAAGTATAACAAAGAACTGATGATAAATATGATTTGTAGGTTCATAGTTTTGGAGCAATTAAATTGACAAGTTAAAAAAATGATTATCAAAGATATACTTAACTCAAATTGGGAAGTGCAACAATAAAAGTTGTCCCTTGTCCTTGCTCACTTACTACTTTTATTGTGCCTTTTAGCTTATCTACTAAGGCTTTTACGATTGATAAGCCCAAACCTGTAGATTCTTCGCCACCTGTGGGTCTAGCAGATAACCGTTGAAACTTCTTAAACATTTTATGTTGTTCTTCAGGGGCAATGCCTTGTCCTTCATCACTAATGGCTATTTGTGTCATAGTCGTTTCCTGTTGTACTTTAACAGTAACTTTGGTATCAGGATAAGAAAATTTAATGGCGTTGCTCACCAAATTATCTATGATTCGTATCAAAGAATTTTCATCTGTAGCCAATGTGATTTCTTCTTGTGGCAAGTCAAGCACTAATTTAATTTGTTTTTGTTGTAACTGTGCGTCAAACTGCTGCAAATGAGCCGTAAGAAATTCTTTCAGAGCTACATTAGTAACTGAAAGTTTGGTATTTTCACTCTCTACATTATGTACCAACAATACATCACGAATAAGGCTAATTCCACTTGCACAACTTTTGTCTATCATTTGTAAGTATTCTATTATAGCAGGATTAATAAAATCTTCATAACGCATAATTTGCGTAATGCCCAAAATCCTATTTAATGGTGAACGTAAATCATGTGCTACGACACTCATTAATCCTTCTGTTTCTCTGTTCAATTCAGCTAATTGTTCATTACGCATCAATAATTCTTCTTGTTGGTAAGTTACCTGCATTTTTTGATTAGATAATTCCTTATTCTTTACTTGTAATTGTAAGTATGCCCATTTTCTTTCGTTAAGGTGTTTGTACAATAACCCTAAAAATAATACTAATAAAACTACAATAGCAATAGAGAAATACAAGGCAAATTCTTTCTTAAACGAATTTTCTTGCTTTAACTCTGCCTCTTTTCTTAGAAACTCTAGCTCTGTATCTTTTTTTTCTGCCTCATATTGTATTTCCAGCAATTCTATGTGTGTATCATGTCTTTCGTGAAAAAGAGAATCACTCAAAATGGCATATTTTCTTTCATATTCAAAAGCCTTTTGAAAATCACCCATGGCTGCATATGTAGTAGCTATGGCTTCGTAAGCTACTTGCATACGCCTCCTTGACTGTGTGCTTGTGGCAGAGTCGAGAGATTCATGGTAATATTTAAGAGCTTCTGTATATCTTTTTTGTTCAAAATAGATTTTTCCTATGCTATAAATATTAAATAGATAACTATGAATATCGTTAATACTTAATTTTAATTGCATAGCCTTTTGGTGATAATGCAAAGCTTTTTCATAGTTCTTTTGTGCTGTAAATAGTTCCCCCCAATGTGTGTAACTGACACCTAACACACGAGTATAGTGATGGGTTTGAGATATAGCAATAGATTTATTTAGGTGTTCCTCGGCTTTTTCATACTCTTTCATATTCAAATACACCCTACAAATATTATTATGGCTCGTAGCTACGCCTTCCCAGTCCTTTATTCGTTCTTTGATTTCCAATGACTTGAAATGATATGTCAAGGCTTGTTCATACCTACTTTGTTCGGTATATACATTAGCTATATCATTATACCTGAAAGCAACAATTTGGTGTAAATTAAGACTTTCTGCCAGTTTTAAAGATTTGAAATGGTGAATAATTGCTTTTTCATACTCTCCAACACGAAAGTACAATAACCCTAGCAAGCCCAAACTTTCTGCTTGTTGGTGTTTATTGTTTATTTTTTGAGATAGTCCCAATGCTTGCTCTGCATAGCTTTTAGCCAGTTTTACATCAGAGTTTCGTAGCTTAAATGCTAAAGCATTGAGCCAAATGATTCTATTTAAGCTACTAGGCTCTTTGATATAGAGTTCTTGTAAGCTATCTACATTTGTAGAAATACTTTGTGCAATTGATAGAGGGGTATAAAAAATAGAAAACAAAATCAATAGAATAACAACCCATTGAATATTTTTTATCCAATAGAAATAAATATTATTCATAAAAAAAGATAATATCTTCTTACTATAAAAACTATTATTCCGAAGTTTAGACAGTCGATAAGAAAAGTATAATATCATTTTTTGCGGTAGTATCATAGTAGGGTGTCTAATGCAAGCCCCAAAAGTTAAACTCTACTTTCAAAAGAGAAGAATTGTGTTTTTGTAGTTACTACATCTCCTGTTTCAACAGAAGTAGTTAGACTAATTGGTTTACCATTGACTAAGGTAATAGAATAACCCTTTGCTAATATTTTAGCAGGGTGAGATAAGGTAAATTTTTTTTGCAAAATTTCCAAGTCTTTGGTTTCATTTTGCAGTGAAGATTTAACTTGTTGATAAATGTAACGTTGTTTGTGTTTGAGTTGCTGTTTTTCTGAAGCTGCAAGGTACTGAATTTTTTGCAAAATATTCGATTTTTGGGTTTTTAATCTATATAGATTTGTATTTAACAAGTTTTGGCTGCTATTTAAAATATTTTTGTAGCTGTTCAAACATTCATTTTCATAATTTATATTGTATAGCAAAATATAATCAGCTACTGCCGTAGGTGTTTTAAAGGATTGAAAACTTACTAAATCTGCTACACCTTGGTCTTTTTGGTGTCCAATACCTGTAAAAACAGGTATCGGAAAATTAGCTATTTCAATAGCCATTTCCAACGCATTAAAAGCCTCTAAATCCAATCTTGAACCTCCACCTCGAATGACAACAACTACATCATATTCATATTTTAACTGCTTTTTTTGTGCCAATTTATGCAGTGTTTGACTAATTGCTGTAATACTTTTGTCCCCTTGTACAGCTACATTGAATAGTTGGATAGAAAATTGATAACCTTGCGTATTTTGTTGCAATTGATTGATAAAATCTTCATAACCTGCTGCTTCTGCCGAAGACAAAACGGCTATTTTTTGTATAACCACAGGTAAAGTAAGTCTTTGTTGTTTATCTATTAACTGATTATCTTTCAGGTAATTAATAGTTTGCTGCTTTTGTAACTCTAACTCACCTAAGATATAACTAAGGTCTATTTCAGTGATTACAAGGTTTAAGCCATAAACTTCGTGGTAGTTAATAAATACTTTTGTTAAAATCTTTGCTCCTTGTTTAATAATCTGTTGCCAATTTTCTCCCAAACTATTTTTAATGAAAAAAAGTTGATTAGCCCAAATCGTTGCTCTTGCTTTAGCCACAATTTCATTATTTTGTGCAATTTCTTTTTGTACTAATTCTATATAGCAATGATTTGTATATTTTACTTCGGCTATTTCGGCAGTAATCCAAAATCCTTGTTGCCCCACTTCTTGCATTTTTCTCTTAATGCTTTGCTGCAACTGTAATAGCGTAAAACTTTTTTCTGCTGTCATTTTTGCTCCTTTAGTCGTTAGAATGTGTGCCGTTTACTTGTATGCCTATCACTAAAATATCGTCAATTTGCTCAAAATGCTGTTGTGGAGTAGGATTTTGCCACTCGTCTAAGGTGCTTAACAAGGCTTGTTGTTGGGCTGTCATGCTCATTGTAGCCAAATTTGCTAATAGTTCTCTAAACTTCTTGACCATAAATTTTTTCCCTTGTGTGCCTCCAAATTGGTCTTGAAAACCGTCTGAACAAATATAAAATGTCGTTAGAATAGCTTGATTATCTTTAAATAATTCTATTTCGTGCTTTGTAAATAATCTTTCTTCTTCTGTTTGTTGTCCGCCTATAGCTTTTTTATCGGCTTTAATTTCGGTAAAAGTTGTTGTATGATGCAGAGTTTGTTGGTAGTAAATGGGGTTCATAGCTCCTGCATACTCTAACAAGGTGAAAATCGTACCTTTCTTGTGTAAAACGACTAAGGAAATATCCATTCCATCTCTATTGCTGCTATTATGCTGTTTCAAGGTTTTTCTTACGCCTTTATGCAATTCATTCAATATTTTATCTGCCTCATAAATATCTCTAATATTGATAATATCATTCAATAATTCATTGCCTATCATACTCATAAAAGCACCCGGTACACCATGTCCTGTGCAATCTATTGCAGCCACAATTTGTTTGTAGTACTGTTCTGCAATTTTTATATCTTGAAAAAAGTAAAAATCTCCACTAACAATATCTCTGGGTTTAAATACAATGAAACTTTGTGGAAAAGCTCCAAAAAATTCTTCCTCTGTGGGCAAAATGGCAACTTGAATACGTTGTGCATAGTTGATACTTGCCGTAATTTGTGCATTTTGTTCTTGTATTTCTTCTAAGGCAAGGTGTAAGGCTGTACTTTTTTCATCTAAACTATCACGTTGGGCAGCTATTTCGTCTTTTTGGGTCGTAATTTCTTCTTCATAATGCTGGTTAAGCCGCATTAAAAACAAGATAAGCGAGGCTAAAACTACAGCTAAAACACCTACAATAATTCGAATTATATCAAATTCTTCAACAAGGTAAGGTAAGTTAGCTAAATCAATACCAAAAAAAGCATGAATTTTTTTGTTTAGTAAAAATATAATTACAGAAATAGATTGTCCTATTAATAATAAATACCACTTTTTACCATTTAATAGCACAATAGGAATTAAGAGGATAACTACAGAAAAAATTTGAGGAACAAACGCAAAAATAAGGGTGTTGGAAACTCCATTCAGTTTACTAACTATCGAAGCAAAAAGCACAAATATACTTGGAAAAATACAAATAAGAATACGTGATAAAATTGTTTTATTTTTACTATTTAAAAACAAAATTGTAATGCCAAGTATGCTATTTAAGCCTTGTGCTATGGTAATGGGCGTAATTTTTCTGAACCAATAAAAAACCAAAAAAGATGAGAAAAGCATGATAGGTAGCATCAATAAGGCTATATAATTAACCAAAATGATACTTTTTTGCTCATAAATAGGCATATTGCCTTGTACGCCCCATCTCGTAATTTGGCTAATTTTGTTTTTTAGGCTCATTGGGTAACTACAATAATTTGTAAAATTGTGGCTCTAAGATAAAAATATAGCAATTAAAGTTTATGAATAATTTTACTATAGCCCCACCCAACCCTCCCCATAGGGAGGGCTAAAAGGGAGTTATTCATAAACTCTATTATTTATTAACACCTATAAGATTTGTGCTAATACAGAAAATCTTATAGGTGTTAATTAGTAAGTCATGTGTTTGATTTGTCGTTGCCACCAAGCAAAATGCACAGGCGACCACACTTGCCATGCAGTATGCCAATGAGGTTGGCTACTTTTAATGAATCCTTCAAAATCTTGCTTGATTTGTTTACCATTGAAAAAGTCGTTTTCTAAAAATTCTCTCTGGTTCATTTCTGCCAATAACCAATCTTTTAAATCTCCTCTGAACCACTCCACAATAGGGGCATTGAAACCTATTTTTCTTTTGCGAAGACGAGTTTCATCGGGCAAAATCCCTTTCATGGCTTCTCTCAATACTCTTTTTGTGTAGCCCCCACCTACTTTGGACTGTGGCGGTAGTGAAAACACAAACTCTACAATTCTGTAGTCCATAAACGGCATACGACATTCTACACCACTTGCCATAGAACAACGGTCATATTGGTTCAAAATTCCCAATAAAGGCATGAAGAAAAACTGGTTGTATAATGATTTATCTAATTCATTATCAAATAGTTGTGAGTTACTTCTGATAGGCTTTAATAAAGGCTCTGGCGGAGCTTGGGAGCTTCTCAATAAATTGCGTCCTTTGTTTTTAATCAATTCTTTGAATGCTACTTTGGTGTTTTCTTTTGCACTGAATCCTTCATATTCACCTGTGCTGCTGTAGGTGTCATAAACGTCCCAAAACCAAGACCAAGACCTTTTTTGTAAGGCAGCCGAAAGTCCTTCATAAACAGGAGTGTAACCGCCTAACATTTCATCGGGACCTTGTCCATCAAGGGTTACAGTAATGCCATGTGCTTTGATATAACGGTATAGTTCCCAAATTGGATAAAATGCCAAAGAGTGCATGAAACCATCACAAGTACGCATAGCTTGTTCCAATATAGCAGGATTTGGCGAATTAACATTGATAATATCTATTTTACTCCCTAATTGGCGTGCCAAAGCTAAGGCATCTTGCCCTTCATCTAAGGACGAATGGGGGAAGGAAACGCAAAAAGCCTGATGGGTGTAGTTTCCAAAACGACTATCTTCGGGCTGTAATTGGTTAATCATGGCGGTAATGCTACCACTGTCCAAACCACCAGAAAGACAAGTGCCTACAGGTACATCACTCCGCAAACGCAATTTACAAGCATCTATACACAATTCTCGCAATATAAGTGCTTGTTCTTCAAAGGTTTGTGGAACTTGTACTCGTGGTAGTTCGTACCAAGAACTAACTTTGGTTTGGTTATTTTCTATTTTCAGTTGGTAGCCTGCGGGCAAGGCATACACATTTTTGAGATATGTTTGCGTTGTACCATGATAGTGTGGTTTGCCCAATAAAACATCTCCTACTACGTCTGTATTAAGAGGGTGGTTTTTACCCAAAATTTTATGAATAGCTTGTATTTCAGAGGCAAAAATCAATCTTTTATCGTCTTTGTAGTAATACAAAGGTTTTACGCCAAATCTATCTCTTGAGAGCCACAAAGTATGGGTTTGTGTGTCATACAAGGCTATAGCCCACATACCATTGAAAGAATGTAGCATTTTTTCGCCCCAAGCATGGTACGCAGCCAAGATGACTTCTGTATCTGAATTGGACTGAAAATGATAACCTTCGGCTCGTAAGTCTTTGGCTATTTCTAAAAAATTATAAATTTCTCCATTAAATACAATCCAATAACGTCTGGAGGCATCAGGCATAGGTTGGCTGCCTGCTTCGGTAAGGTCGAGAATAGACAATCTGCGATGCCCTAAAGCTACGGTGTGATTATCATTGAACCAAACTCCTCTGCCGTCAGGTCCCCGATGGGCTAATGCGTCTGTTAAGTAGTTAATGCTTCCTTCTTCAATAGGTAGTTGAGAAAAGTGTATGATGCCTGCAATGCCACACATAGAAAGTTATTGACAATTAGTAAATAAGTAAAGTAATTATTTTAGTAATGAATAGAGATTTGTAATATAGACTTTAGTCTGTGTTACAAGATTTTAATTTTGTTTTTACTCTTTCAACACCAACATAGGCATTACGGCTTGTGTAGCTAGTTGATTGGAATAGCTAATGCCAAATAGTTTTTCAAACCAATTTCGTTTGTGTGTAACCATTACCAACATATCGTGGTCGCCTTTATAGCCTATGTAATACAATAAACCCTCAATGACAGACTCACTTGTTACAGTTTTGAAGGCATAAGAAACTTGTTCTATCTCAAAGTAATTTGCTAATCTTTTACGGTTAATTTCTTCCTCCTCTGCGTCTGTTTGTTCACCTCTCAAACGAATATTGACCAAACGGACTGTAGCCGTATATTGACGAGCTACCTGCATAAGAGGGGCTAAAGTATTTTGTGTATATTTTTTAGAAAGGTCATTGGCAAATAACATTTTGTCTATTTCTTTGAAAGACATATTAGGGGGTATCACAAAAATAGGCTGTTCTATTTCATTCAATATTTTTACGGCACTACTTCCTATCAACAGTTCTTCTATGGCACTTAGCCCTCGCATACCCACAAAAACAGCATCTATTTCTTCTGCCTGAATAGCCTCTAATAGCCCTTCTGTCAAAGGTTTTGTGCTTAAATGTCCTTTAATCGTAATATTATTGGGGTTCAACACTTGCAAAGATTTCTGCCGAGCCGATAATTCATGTTCGGCTGCTTTGACAAGATGTCCTTCATCTTGTGCATTGAACAATACAAATTTTTGGGCAAAAGGAAGTACCAAATGCCATGCGTAACGCATAGCTGCATCTGCATTGGTAGAAAAATCGGTAGCAACCAAGATATTTTGCATAATGGGGTGTTTTTTAGCCCTAAAGTAGTTAAAAACTATTAAATCTACCTTTCTTGAACTATTTTTGTGTAAATTAGTAAAAAATCATTGACTTCACCAAAAAACTATTCTTAGATAATGTTACGTTACTTCATGCCCTTTGTAGGTTGCCTGCTTATCACAATTTGCTGTAATACGTCGTTGTATGCCCAGCAAGCTACTAAAATTACTCCAATAGATACGTTGGACGTTGCTCAAATAGCTTTTAGTGAGAAAAGTTTTGATTTTGGACAAGTCAAAGAAGGGGAAAAATTAGAACATACTTTTGTATTTGAAAACAAAGGTACAACGCCCTTGGTGATTAAACAAGTGCTAACAACGTGTGGTTGTACGGTTACACAATGGTCAAAAACACCTGTTCAACCCAATGAAAAAGGCGAAATTACTGTAAAATTTGATACCAAAGGCAAAATTGGTGAACATATTAAGCCGATTACAGTTGTTTCTAATGCCTATACGCCTACGGCTAAGTTATTTATACGTACAGAGGTTTTAAAAGAAAATCAATAGGTTAATACCTCACCTCCAACCCCCTCTCCAAATGGAGAGGGGGCTTTTTTTGGCTTTTAAAACCTAAAAAAATTATTACACAAAAAAGCAACTAAGTACGAAGTTAGTCTATCATACGCCCTTTTTTCGGTCTGTTTGCCTTACGCAGTTGTTGTCTTTGGGCTTTGCGTTTGAGTTCTCGTTTGGTTTCGTGGAAAGCCCCCTTAAAATTCGGGTTTTCCTTTTTCTTTTGTTTGTCTATTTCCATTAACATAGCTTGCCTTTCCTCAAATGGCGTTTCGGTTATTTCCAAATAGTCGGGTAGGGGCGTAACGGGAATAGGCATACGTATTAGAGCTTCTATCTTTGCAATATGGTATTCTTCGGCTTTATTACAAAAACTAATTGCCGTCCCTTTGTTATAAGCACGACCTGTCCGCCCAATCCTATGCACATAATCTTCATAGACTATCGGAATATCAAAGTTAATGACATGACTCACTAAACTCACGTCAATTCCTCTAGAAGCTACGTCTGTAGCCACTAAAATACGTATATCATTATTTTTGAACTCCTCTATAGCATTAATGCGGGTACTTTGTTGCTTATTCGCATGAATCACTTTTACGCTATTCGTTACCTTACGGTCTAAGTATTTGTAAATATTTTCTGCGTTAATTCTTGTTCTGCAAAAAATAATGACTTTCCTAAATTCTTCTGCATCAAGCAATAACTCGCATAACAAATTGATTTTTGTACGCAAATTGGGTACGTGGTACAAAATCTGTGTTACCGTATCCACAGGGGTTGCTTGTGGTGTTACTTCTATATGTGTAGGAAATTCTAAAAACTCTTCTGATAATTTCACTACTTTTTCGGGCAATGTAGCCGAAAATAGTAGGTTTTGTCTTTTTCGGGGTAAAATCTCCAATAGTTTGCGTATTTGTGGCATAAATCCCATGTCCATCATTTTGTCCGCCTCGTCCAGCACCATTACTTGGATATTTCTAAGGTACAATTCACCTGTAAAATATACGTCCATTAACCGCCCGGGGGTAGCCACTAAAATATCTAAACCAGCTTTTACTTTTTCTACTTGTGCTTTCATGCCTACGCCACCGTAAATGGCAGTGTGCCGAATGTCTGTATTTTTGCCCAATAAGCTAATATGTTCGTCTATTTGCATAGCCAATTCTCTTGTAGGGGTCAAAATAATGGCACGTGGCGAATCACCTTGAGCATATTTTATTTTCATTAAGATAGGCAGTAAAAACGCAGCCGTTTTACCTGTGCCTGTTTGGGCAATGCCAAAAATGTCATGCCCTGCGGTAATGGCAGGAATAGCTTTTTGTTGGATAGGCGTGGGATTTGTATAGCCTGCGTCGGCAATGGCTGTGAGCAACTGTTTGTTGAGCTTGAATTGCTCAAAGGAGGTAATTTCTTCCATAAAAAATTCTAAATTCTTACAAAGATACATAGATAAAACATAGAGAACAAACAAAAGATTGAAAGCCGAAAAAGCTACATGAAAAAAATATAAAGGATATTTGCTAATACAAATTTTCAATATATTTATAGCTATTTCACCTACTAAACTTACCCTTGAGTTATGAATGGAAAAAAATCTTTATTGCAACAACTGAACAAGCATTTAGCCTTGTCTGATATGTTGAAAATGGTCAAAGAGCTTGCACCCGAAGGCTATCAAGAAGATTTTAGCACAGTAGCTTATTATCCTTTGTTAGACAGTATTTTGGCTATTGCAGACTGTACGTTATTTATTACAAGTGCAGGGGCGGATTATGTATATATGAGTCCTACTTGTGAAGATATGTTGGGGTTTAAGCCCGAAGATTTTATGAAAGGGGGCTATCAGTTTTTTACAACCTTAGTAAATCCAGAAGACCATGATAGAGCATTCTTAGGAGCAAAAATATTTTTTGATACTTTAAGCCGTACCCCCGTAGAACAAAGAAAAAGTGTAGTAGCCATGCACCATTACCGAGTAAAACGCAGAAATGGTGAGGAAATGATGTTGTTGGTACGTGCTTTTATATTAGACATGGACAAGCAGGGGAATCTGTTGTATATGTTAAATATTGGAACGGATATAACAGGGCTAAAAAAAATGCAAAAAGATAACATCATTCTTTCTATTACTAATCAAGATAATCATTCTATTGTCTATACTTTTAATGATAATAAAGAGATAGAGGAACATCAACAGTTTTTGTCTGATAGAGAAACAGAAATCATTAAATTGTTACAGTTGCAGATGAGTAGCAAAGAAATAGCCGAAAAACTGTTTGTGAGTTCGCATACGATAGATACTCACCGTAGAAATTTATTAGAAAAAACCAATACCAAAGACACCACAGCCTTAGTAACTTACGCAGGTTTGATGGGTTGGATATAATAAAAACTATTTACAAGTAATGTTTACAAAAAAAACAATAGAGTTTATGAATAATTCCAAAGAACCCTCTCCAAATGGAGAGGGCAGGGTGAGGTCATAAGAAAAAATTATTCATAAACTCTATTGCTTGTAAATAAATAAAAGTTAGCAATGCTTAAAACTCATAGTAATACCCAAAAATTATCCCCATTTCATCTTCACTAGTAAAGCCAAAACTAATAGGTTTATTTTTATTATTGTTGTAGGTAATTTCAGAAGTAAGTCCTTCGCCTACATTCAACACAATGGCTTCTTTAAAATTAATTTGTGGGGGGTGTTCCCAATCTGTACTTGTATAAACTATTTCGCCATCTCGTTTACCACCTTTTATTTTAATTACAAACTTTTCGCCCAAGGCGTGCATGTGCGAGGTGAGGGTAACGACTTTGGTTCTTTTCTTGACTGTAAAGGTTTTACTAATCGTAGTACGTTGATTGGCAGGTAAGAATAGTACGTCAGTATTGCCCCAATTCAAGGTTTTTAGCACATATTTTACTTGATTTTGTGGCACAGTGTAGAAATTGGCTACTACCTCACCAATAATAGGGGCAGAAGTTTTATTGACATAGTGCGAATTAAAATCTAAGGCAAAATTAGGCGGAATGTATAAAGCTGTGCTGTCTGGCAATGTAAAATCGAAGTAAGGGCTTTGTGAACCACCCGCAAAAACATGGTACTGCATAGACGTAAAAACAGAAATATTCAACGTGCCGTCTGTATTGCGTAAATCTCTGAACTCGTCAAACTTGGGTAGGGCAGAGGCAGGCGTATTGTCTTGGAAAGTATAAAACAAGAAATGGTGGCTGCTATTACGCATTTTTATTTCCATGCGGTTCACATACATTCCTGTTGGATTATTCAATTTTTTATAGACAAAAAACTCTCTTTCATAGTTTGGTGCAATTTGGAATGGCGACAAACCAACTTGTATGCCTTTGCCCGCAGGTGGTGGAGCTAAACCTTCAAATGGAGGAATGACAATTCGGCTGGTATCTTTTAGCACTGCTTCATCTACTACTTTGTCTGTTTGTGGAGAACCTGCTTCTATCCAACGTCTAATAAACTCTATTTCTCCTTCTGTAAGGGTTTTTCCGCCCAAAGGCATGGGGTTGCCATAGTCGTGTGAGTGGTGTCCTGTTTCTACGTGCAATTTATGGTACAAAAGACTTTCTAAGGATTTAAAAGGCTTAACTCTCAATAAGTTATCTGCCAACGCATTAGGATTTTTAGGTTTGGCATTAACTAAGTTTTGATAGGCAACAGATTTTTCTAACACCAATTCATGCTGTTTAAAGGAAGCATCTTGTGTGGAAAGGTGGCAACCCGAAGTAGCACAATTAGGTGTAATGATTTGGCGTTGGATAACTCCCCAAGTTGAGTTATCTGTGGGTGGGCTACTTTCTTGGTTACAACTATACAGCGTAATTCCAAAAACAGCTAGCAAAGCCGCACCATACGCATATTGTAAGGTGTTTTTTAGCATAAATAAAGGATATAAGTTATTACTAAGATACAGATACTATTTGAGTGTTTAATGAAAGAGTAAAATAAATTTGATTTTTATGTAGCACAAAAAGCAATGGATTTGTTATAATTACATAACTTTCAATCAAAACCTATTCATATTTGCTATGATAATAGAAAATTTACAAAAAACAGACATTGTAAGGGTCAGTAATTTTTACTCCAAACACCTCAAAAGAATTGTAACCATAGATATTTTTCTACCACCTGCCTATTATCAAAGTGATGATAAATATCCTGTTTTGTATTTTAATGATGGACAAGATATGCCTGCGGTGGGTATGGAAGAAATCCTCAACCAACTCTATAATCATGCAAAACTACCGCCTATTGTTGTAGTAGCCATTCATACGAGCCATGATAGACTACAAGAATATGGTACAGCCAACACACCCGACTACAAAAACAGAGGCAGCAAGGCAGGTAGCTATACAGAGTTTGTAATGCACGAATTACTGCCCTATATTCACCAAACGTACAGAGTCTATAAAGATGCCCAACGAAATGCTTTTGCGGGGTTTTCTTTGGGAGGTTTGTCGGCTTTTGACTTGGTTTGGCAGCACCCTTACGCATTTAGTAAAGTAGGTGTATTTTCAGGGTCGTTTTGGTGGCGAAAAAAGGCGTATGAAGATGGTTATGACGATGAAAACGACAGAATTATGCACGTAACCATTCGCCGTAGTTCCTTCAAAAAAGGATTAAAGTTTTGGTTAGAAGTTGGTACAAATGACGAAACAGATGACCGTAATAATAATGGTGTCATTGATGCCATAGATGATACCTTAGACATTATCTATGAACTTAAAAGAAAAGGTTACAAAGACGATGACATTAAGTATTTGTGTATAGAAGGCGGCGAACACAATCATCATACTTGGCGAAAATGCTTAGACGATTTTTTGTTATGGGCATTTGCTACTCAGTAAACTATTCACTTTTATGAAAAAAATATTTTGTATTTTATTTTTACAAATTATAGCTTTTTTTATTACAAAAGGGCAAGTAGTAAATACAGCAACCATAGACACTACAGATGTAGCCTTAAAAGGCAAATTGTCTGTGGGAGGTTATATAGATACCTACTTTGGGTATGACTATAACCAACCGCCTAAAAATAATCATCCTTACGGAGTTTCTTCTTTTCGGCACAATGAGTTTAACATCAATTTGGCGTTTATAGACGTAAAATATGCTTCTTCTCGTGTAAGAGCAAGGTTTGTACCGGGATTTGGTACGTATATGAATGCCAATTATGCTGCTGAACCTGCCACTTTGCGTAATATTGTAGAGGCAAGTATTGGAGTAAGGTTATTTAAAAACAAACAAATATGGTTAGATGCAGGTGTGATAGGCTCTCCTTTTACGAATGAATCTGCTATTTCCAAAGACCATTTGATGTACACAAGGTCGTTTTCTGCCGAATACGTACCTTATTATTTAACAGGTGTAAAATTGTCTTTTGTGTTGTCAAATAAGTTAAATTTTTATACTTATGTACTCAACGGCTGGCAAAATATCCAAGAAACGAATGACGGCAAAGCCATAGCTACCCAGTTGGAATACAGACCTACCAGCAAATTACTACTGAATTGGAATACTTATGTAGGCAGTGAAAAAACAGATAGTACCAACACTAACCGTATGCGTTACTTTTCGGATATTTACTTGATTTACAACCCAGAAGGTAAGTTTTCAGCAACAGCTTGTGCATACATAGGTTTACAAGAAAGAACATTACCAAACCGCAATAACGAAAATGCACTTTGGGGGCAAGTAAATGTGATTGGTAAATACAAATTTACACCTATACTTGCTTTGTCAGGTCGTTTAGAGTATTTCTACGATAAAGATGCTGTGATGATTATGTCCGTAGTACCTGCCACGCCCAATGGTTTTCGGGGTGGAAGTGCCTCTTTGTGTTTTAATATACAACTTTTGGACAATGTGTTATTTAGAATAGAACATAGGTCGTTTTTTACACAAGACAAAATGTATTTGAAGGGAAACGGCGAAGCTGTGAATAGTTGTCAGTGGACTGTTGCCAATATGACGGCTTGGTTTTAAAATAAAAACCTATAAGATGCTAATCACACCTTATAGGTTTTTATTTTTATTGGTATAACTTTTATATAATACCTACAACCTAAACCCAATAATCAGTTGGTCATCTGTTTGAGTACGCATACCTCGCCACATTTGATGTTCACGCAATAGAATAGCTTCTTGGGCTTCGGCTGTTAAGTGCGAAATCTGTTTGAGATACTCTCTAAACCTTTTAGACATATATTTACGTCCTTCTGCCCCTCCAAATTGGTCTTGATACCCGTCAGAATACATATAAAACATATCACCTGTTTGGTAATGTATCACTTCTTCTTTGTAAGATTTTTCGTCAAATTGGAAACCACCAATAGGAAAACTGCTTCCTTTTAAATGTAATAGTTCGCCATCAGTTACTCTACAAATACTTTGATTGGCAGAGGCAAAAGTAAGGGTTTGCTTACTTTCGTCTATTACACAAATAGCCATGTCCATGCCATCGTGCATTTGGCGTTTGGCGTTTTTTTGCTGCTTATTCATGTTATTTTGTACGCCATTATCCATTGCCATTAAAATTTTTTCAGGCGATAGTATTTTTTGCTCTTTAATAATATTGTTAATCAGCGTATTTGCCATTACGGTCATAAAAGCCCCGGGTATGCTATGCCCCGTACAATCTATACAAGCTACTATTTTTAGTCCATTTACTTCTGAATACCAATAAAAATCTCCACTTAACTCGTCTTTGGGGTGAAAATAAATAAAGGCATCAGCAAAAGATTTCACAAAATGGTCTTTGTCGGGCAAAATAGTTTCTTGTATTCGGCTGGCATATCGCACACTGTCTGAAATATGCTCAAACATTTTAGCTAACTTTACTCTTTGTGCGTCTATTTCGTCCCTTTGCTGCAAAATCTCTTCGGCTTGCTGCAAAATCTCTTCATTTTTATTGGTCAATTCGGCATTCATCAGAGAAACTATTTCATGAGCTTTTTTCTTAGCTCTGTATCTGAAATAAAAAATAGCTGCCATCATAATAAGCAACGCCGTAATACCAATGATAAAATTGCGTGTAGTACGTGCTTTTTCTGCTGCTAATTCTTGTTCTTTGAGGCGTAACTGCTTGATAGTGTTTTCTTTATCCAAAATAGCTATTTCATCACCTTGTGCTGTTCTGCCATTTTCTTCATTTTCTATTTCTGTTACAAACTCACTAACATCTGCCCCTAAATACTTTTCACTAATTACTTTTACACTATCTTTAAAATGAGGGTTATTAAAAAACTCTTTCAATGGCTCGTCCCAAGCTGTTTTGGCGGGCAATAAAAAACCATAACCAATAGAGTTAGTTTGCATAAATGTTTTGTGCCGTTTAATAGGCAAACCTTGTTTTAATGCTAACAAGTAAGACGGCATCTGTACATAACCAAAAGTATTGGAGCTATTTGAAATAGTTTGTATAATCTCATCATTATTTCGGACAAATTGTGTAGTGAGATTAGGCAAAAGCACTTTTTGGAGTTGTTCCAAATATTTTTCGTATTCAGAGTGGTCAATCGTAACAGCTTTAAATTGACTAAATAGTTTTCTAAATTCATCAGGCGAAGCAAAATCTTTTACTTTGTCTGAAGTAATAATTACCGCCACATCTGCCATGTAAGGCGGACTGTACTTAAAATGGTCTGCTCTTTCTTGTTCTGTAAGCATTACAGCACCTACGCCTATGCTTCCTCTGTCGCCACGTTGAACATTTTTCAGAAACTCTTTGGTAGTTTCTGCTTTTTTCCAAATAATTTTAAATTTGATACTGTACTTAGTTTGCAAGTAGTTACGAAACTGCTGTAAAATATCATATTCTATACCTGTTAATTCTTCATCTTCATTTTTGTAAATAAAGGGTTGATTTTCATAGTAATAGACTATCAGCACACCCTCACTTTTCATGTGTCTTAATGCCTCCCAGCCATTACCCCGAACAAACTCGTCTTGTCCAGTGGCAGAAAATTTTGTTGTAAAAAATAGTACGCAAAAAAGTAAAAGTAAATATGTTCTTTTTATCATGTTAGTAAGTAGATGAAGTAATGCGTTTGTATGCCAGAAGACATAAAGTAGGGTAAATGTATGTAATTAAGCACTTTTTGTATGATACAACAAATAAACCAAACAAAAATAGTGCGTAAGCATACACTAAGCAAAAAAATATCCTTGTTCATACAACTTTTTTATTAGTTTTGTACCCTTTGATTTAGCAACCATACTTACTTAAAATCCATGAATCAGCATTTAGCCTTTTGGAAAAATTGGCAACCCGCCCAACGATACATTTATCTTACTTCGCTTATCTTTCTTTTTTTGACTATTCTATGGTATTTGTATGCCTTTTGGCAAGGTACAGATGCCGTTTTAGGTTGGGAAATTGTGAAAGATGCAGCTCCTATTAAAACAGCAGTAACATCTTTTCAAAAGTTTTTTATAGACTTTCCTTATGATGCAGACAGTTATGCCGTTACGCAAACATTTAAGCCTACTACCTTACAAATCAACGAATTAGCTAACTACTTTGTGTTATTATCAGTGTGTGTAGGCATTATCTTGGTACTAACCGCAGCTACCTACCTCACGACTACATGGTACGCAGCTTTGATTGTGCCTGTGGTTTTATATTTTGTAAGTTTGAAGTTAGATGTGATGGAATTGACTACTTGGGATTATCGTGTACCTTTATTAGTCACCTTGTTAGCCTATTTACCTTTAAGTTTTTATTTTCAAAGTTTTAATACTTCTGCCAAATTAGTTACACGATTAGGAAGTTTTACTTTAATCACTTTGTTGTTTTTTGGCGTAGTCATCGCCCTTAGCCCTTTCAAAACACCGTTAATTTTCTTGGCAAATGCAGGCATGGCTGTTCCTATGGGCTTGGCGGTTTTATTTATTACGTTAAATGCCCATGAAATTATTAGAGGAATTTTGTGGATAGTCATTCAAGCAGCAGGTTCGGCAGGTCGCAATACGCCTGTGCATTTCTTGGTTGTTTCTTTGATTTACTTAGCCAATTTATTGTATGCCTATTTTCACGCAACCAAAGTGATAGATTGGAATATTTTTTACCTCAAACCTCTTTTCGTATTGCCTATTTCTTTAGTGTTAGGAATTTGGGGCTTTGCAAAAAGAGAAGTGCAATACGGCAATATTTTAGATTTTCGTCCTACGGGTGCTTTACTATATAACGGGTTGGCTATCATTACTTTAGCTACCGCAGCTTTTGCTTTTGCTACAGGTAATGACCCTATGGTCGAAGTGTTGGAAGATGCTGTCATGTTTTCGCATATTGGTTTTGGCTTTTGTTTCTTGCTTTATACTTTGTCAAACTTCTACGCACCTTTGGCACAAAACAAAGATGTGCATAAAGTTTTGTACCAGCCTTACCGCACAGATTATTTATGGGTGCTAATTGGAGGAACAGTCATTATAGCAGCAGCCGTATTTAAATCAGACTTCTTCACCTATCAACAAGCCCTTGCAGCCTATAACAATGCCTTAGGAGATGCCTATAAAGCCGAGGGAGATTTGAAATTTAGTGAGCATCACTACCAAATAGCTATTGAATACGAATTTCAAAATCACAAAGCCAACTATGCCTTAGCAAATTTGGCAAGAGAACAAGGGGACGGTGTAGCTGCAATGTTTCATTTTGAAAAATCATTGTTAAAACAGCCTTCGCCTCAAAGTTACGCCAGCATCGCAGAATTGTATTTAGAAGATGATAATTTTTTAAAGGCTTTATTTTCTTTGAGGAATGGCATTCAGCAGTTTCCAACAAGTGGCGAATTGCACAATAATTTGGCATTGATTTTTAGTAAAACTGACATTATGGATAGCGTTGTGTACTATTTGAACAATGCTAAATACTTGACCAAAGCCCACGAAGTACCAGAGGCGAATTTATTTGCTATGTTGGCAAAATATAATGTAGAAAAAAGTATTGATTCTATCAAGTCTTATGTGGACGTAACACCTTCGGTAACTACAGAAGCTAATGAACTAGTATTATACAATAGAAAGCAGCAAAAGTTTCTTTCACCTTTGAATGATAACTATTTGAAAGACAGTATTTTGCAGCCAGAAAATATGTGTTATCTCTATAATTATACTTTAAATGCTGTGGGAAATGGAGATACGTCTATGTTACCAAAAATTCGCCGTTTCAACAAAGTGGTAGAAAATACAGACTATATAGCATTTTTGCAATTGGCAGAGGCAATGAAACTGCGAGAAGTAGGGGCAGGTTTGGCAGCCTACAAGCTATTTAGAAACTTGTATTTGGACAAACCCGAAGGAGATAACGACAGAACAAAGTTATTTGGTAATTATTTATTTGAAAATAACCAATATAGACAAGCAGCCTACTATTTTAATAAGGCGTATTATGGAGGTTTGTTGTGGAGTAGGGTATATGAGGCTTTTTCTTGGGCAGAGGCAGGAGAAAAAAATAAAGCCATTGAGATTTTCCAAGAATTGGCAGGTAGAGAGGAGGTAGAAATTAAAAACACAGCCCACCAATTTTTGCGGTATATGCACCCAGATAGCCTCAAAAAAGTAGCTACTTCGCAGTTTAATGACCAAGATAACTACTATTATTTGCATTTTAATAAAGCACAAATAGATAATACTACATTCTTACAGTTATTGTCTAAAATACAGGACATAGATGCTAAATTTTTGACTGTAGTAGAAAGAGTAGAATATTATTTGGCAACCCAGCAGTTGGTACAAGCAGAAGTTTTACGCAATGAATTGACAGGTTTACGGTCAAAAAGAGCTGATTTTATTGCAAAATTGCAGTTGTTAGACTTAAAATTATTATATGCCCTTAAAAGATTTGACCAGTTAGGCACTGTTGTAAATAGTGTAAAATTGGAAAATAAAGACGTAGGCTATGCGACATTTTACAAGGCAGTAGTCGCAGCACACAAAGGCGACACCCTCAACAGCGAAAAATTGTACCGTTTAGCCATGCAACAAATACCTTTGGACGGCGAAGTGGTTACGAAGTTTGCCAATTATTACAACCAACAAGGTAAAACGCAGTTGGCTTACAATGTCTTAGTAGATAATTTACAACTGTATGCAGACTACCATTTTTGCCCTGTGGAGGTTTACAAAGCATACATTTTGCAAGCCCTTCGCCTGAATTTTACGGAAGATGCAGAGGCTTCTTTGCAAAAACTTTTTGAGGTAGTTCCCAAAGCAGAGTACGAGGCTTTTTACAAAACGTACCAAGCAGAAAAAGAGGCTATAGCCAAGCAATTTGCAGATTGGAATTCATAATTTTGTAGCTCAGACCCTAAAGGTTTTTTACCTTTAGGGTTTTATCATGTTTTACATATATTGACTTGTTTAAAAAATAGCTATCATTATCAATATGAAAAAATCATTTTTAACACCCGGTCCTTCTGAATTGTATTTTACAGTAGAAGACCACCTAAAAACAGCTTTGAAAGAAAATATTTGCGAGATTTCTCACCGAAGTAAAACTTTTCAACAGATTTTCCAACATACTGTAAATGAGCTACGTACATTGCTCAATTTACCACAAAACTTTCATGTAGTTTTTACAGCTTCCGCCACCGAAGTTTGGGAGAGAATTATTGAAAATTTAAGTGCAAAACATACCTATCACTTAGTCAATGGGAGTTTTTCAAGCAAGTTTTATGAATTTGCGGTACAGTTGCAACGCCAAGCCGTTAAATATCAAGTACCTGAAAATCAAGGATTTGATTTAGAAAAAATCAATCCACCTACCGAAACGGAGTTAATTTGTTTGACACATAATGAAACCAGCACAGGCGTAAGTATGCCTATTGCAGACATTGATGCGATTAGAAAAAAATATCCAGAGGCTTTAATTGCGTTGGACATGGTGTCGTCTGCACCTTACCCCGAATTAAATTGGGAAACTATAGACACTGCATTTTTTTCGGTGCAAAAATGTTTTGGCTTACCCGCAGGCTTAGGCGTGTGGATTTTCAACGAAAAATGTGTAGCCAAAGCCCAAGCATTACAACAAAGTGGACAATCTTTGGGTACTTATCACACCATTCCAAGTTTAGTGAGCAATGCAGCCAAAAATGAAACACCAGAAACCCCCAACGTTTTAGGTATTTACTTATTAGGAAAAGTTGCCGAAGATATGAATAGGAGAGGAGCAGCAGTGATACGCCAAGACACTAACTATAAAGCAGCATTGTTATACAGTGTCTTAGAAAAAGGTAGTATTTTTAAACCTGCCGTTAAAGAAAAAAAGTTCCGTTCTCAAACTGTAGTAGTAGCAGAAGCAGCCCCCGAAAATATTAAAAAAATATTGGAAGAAGCTGAAGAACAGCACATTATCATAGGAACAGGCTACGGAAAACTAAAAGATACGCAAATCCGAATAGCTAATTTTCCTACACATTCGAAAGAAGTAATAGAAAAAGTAGCAGATATGATACAAAATTTTTCTTAGTGTTTCGAGGTAAATGTATTGAAAACCTAATGTTTTTATGAAACTGTTAGGTTTTATTTTAGTTAAAATATTTGTTATATAAAATTTTTTTATGTTAAATAATAAAATAAAAATTAATCAGGCTTTAGTCGTTCTCTCAGCCAAAGTACGCCAAGTATAAATCTAGTTTTTGTAGCAAAAATTAGGTATTGCTATTATTTGGAAAAATATAGATAATAAAGTAAAAATTGTTTTCTTTGTAATACAAGATTAGTAGCTAAAAATGCAAGACTTTACAAAATCTGAAAAAGGTATGGTAAATGGTAGATTCAAGACTCTACAAATAATATTAAAACTAATAATATTATTTGTAATTGAAGGTAGCTGTGTACAAAAAAATAGCTCAAATGTTCAAACTACAGAAAATGACACTATAGTTGATATGCAAATGTCTGTTGAAGAATATGAGAAGATTAAGCAAGTTATTAAAGAAGATGTTGTAAATTGGTGTAATAAACCTCAAACAAGATCAAAGGAAATAATTTGGAAAATGATGCTTGTCAAAGACACTGTTATTCCCATAATTATTGAAACTGATACAGGGAATTTTCAAATTGATGTTGTAGAGGAGGTTAAAAGAAGGCTAATTGGTGGTTTTGCAGGCAGTTACCCACATGTGGAGACTTGGAGTTTTGATATTTCCGAATCTAAATTGATAGAAATAATTGAAAAAATTAAAATCGAGAATAATTTACAAGTCCCTAATAGTAAATTAACTTTGGGTAGGTCTTCTTATTGGTATTTCATAGATTTTTATGATAAGAGTAAAAATGAAATTATTTCTATTTGGACTCGAGAAAATTCGCCAGAAAGTACTACTTTGGCATTATTTAGTTATAGACCCTATCAAAGTATAGTACAAGATGATGAAGTAGAACGTAAACTTATTAATCGAGATTTTTGAAAAGTAGAAAATGATAACAGAATAAAAAATTTTGAAAAAATGATAATCGAGAAAATAAAATTGAAACAAAAATAAGGGTTGAGGCTTAATTTTTTCGCAATCACCTATGGGATATAAGGCTACTTATGAGTCTTTATGGTGCTGGGAGGAGTAGACTTTAGCCGTTCTCTCAGCATTTTTTGTTTGGTAAATATTCAGATTTATGTGTATGTTTTGTTCTTTTCTTTTCACTTTTTTCTTGATATGCCTACTTCTAAACTTTATGTTATCAGTACGCCGTTATACTTGCTTTCTTAATCGTTTTTATTGAGGCTTTGCACAATGGAGGTATTCACTGAATTTAAAGATGTATTGTTTTTTAACATTTAGGAAAAATACTTACATTTGTTCCCGAAATGCAATAAAGACCACTTGCTTATTGTGTTTCAACCAACACACAACAACACTTGTTTACAACGACTATCCACAACATTATTACTTAACCAATAAGATAATTTTTATGGCACACAACCAAACAGTAGAAAAATTTGTGTCTTCTATCGGTATTACTCTTGACCGTTTCATTGCTCAAAAACAAGCCGATTTTTCGTATGCAAAAGGCGAATTATCACAATTATTGAGAGATATTGGTTTAGCTGCCAAAATTATTAACAAAGAAATTATGCGGTCTGGCTTGATAGACATAGAAGGTCCCGCAGGAGATACGAATGTGCAAGGGGAGGAGCAACAAAAGTTAGATGTCGTAGCCAATGTTCGTTACATCAGGGCTTTGACTAAAGGCGGAGAAGTTTGTGCGATTGTATCTGAAGAAGAAGAAGAAATGATAGATACAGGCAACCACAACGCCAAATACATTGTGTCTATGGATCCTTTAGATGGTTCTTCAAATATTGATGTGAATATGCCTGTAGGCACTATTTTTTCGGTGTATCGCCGTAAAACACCTGTAGGTACGCCGCCTACATTGGAAGATGCCCTACAAAAAGGTACAGAACAAGTAGCTGCGGGATATGTTTTATACGGTTCTTCTAATATTTTGGTTTATACAACAGGCAAAGGCGTAAATGGTTTCACTTATGACCATTCTATTGGTGAGTTTATTCTTTCTCATGTGAACATTCAAACACCAAAAGATGGTAATATGTTTTCGTATAACGAAGGCAACGTAAACGACTTGGCAGATGGTTTCAAGACTTATATTGCAGATTGCAGAAGTAAAAAAATGTCGGCTCGTTATGTGGGTTCTTTAGTGGCAGATTTTCACCGCAATATGTTGAAAGGTGGTGTATTTTTCTACCCTGCCACAGGCAAGTCGCCCAATGGTAAATTGCGTTTATTACACGAATGTAATGCTTTGGCGTTTATCATTGAACAAGCTGGCGGTAAATCTACAGACGGCAAACAACGTACCTTAGAAACACAACCTACTTCTTTGCACCAAAGAGTACCCTTAATTATTGGCTCTGCAAATATGGTAGATAAGATTGTAGATTTGATAAAATAATTTTTGGAATATAGCAAGTATTGAATATTTTACCACAAGCATACAAACAAGAAATTGGGTTCACCAAAATTTTGTTTGTGTACTTGTGGTAGTTTTTTTACATTTAAAGATATGAATAATATTTTTATACTTTCCAAATTTTTAAGACTTGGAAAGTATTGATTATTAAATAGTTATTACAAAATGAAGACAAGCCCTATTTTACAAGTAAAAAGTATTGACAAATATTTTTATGAACCTGTCAAATTTCAGGTACTCAAAGAGGTTTCTTTTGAGGTGCAACGTGGCGAATTTTTGACCATGATAGGCAAGTCGGGCTGCGGAAAATCTACCTTACTCTACATTCTATCGACAATGGATACAGATTATACAGGCGAATTGTGGATAGATGACGAAAACGTAACCCCTTTGAAACAAAACCGTTTGGCAGAAATTCGCAACGAAAAAATAGGCTTTGTTTTTCAGTTTCATTACCTATTACCCGAATTTTCTTGTTTAAAAAACATTATGATACCTGCCTTGCGGTTAGGCAAATATAGCAAAGAGGAAATAGAGGCAAAGGCTTATGAAAAATTGGGCTTGTTGGGGCTGCAAGACCAAGCCCTCAAACCTGCCTCCAAACTATCGGGTGGGCAACAACAACGTGTAGCTATAGCAAGGGCTTTAATCAATGAACCCAAAATTATTATGGGAGATGAACCAACAGGAAATTTGGATAGTAAAAATACACAAGTAGTTTTTGATATTTTTAAAGAACTTACCCGCACTTATGGGCAAACTATTGTGGCAGTTACGCATGACAACGATTTTGCGAGGGCATCTGACCGTACTATTCAAATGCAAGATGGTAGGATTATAGACCATGATTACAAAGAAAGTTAAATTTATGACCTCACCCCAACCCTCTCCATTTGGAGAGGGGCTTTTTTTGACCTTTTAATGTCAAAATATTGTGGGTGAGGTTATTTCTTCATCAAACGTATCTCTACTCTGCGGTTAAAAGGTCTTGTTTTTTCGTTTTTATTGTCTGCCAAAGGGTATTTACCACCATAACCAATGGTCGTAATTCTTTCGGTTTGTATGCCTTTTTGTACCAAATATTGTTTAACGGCTTTACTTCTTTCTTCGGAAAGAGCTTGATTCGCCACAGGATTACCAATATTGTCTGTATGCCCTGCCACTTCTACAATCAACGTAGGATTTTTTTGTAATAAAGCTACCAATCTATCTAATTCCTCCAAAGATTGGGACAATAAAATGGCTTTGCTTTGCTCAAAACCAATATTCAGTTTGATGTCTTTGTTCAAAATGCTTTGCACATCAGTAACTTCTGCTAAGGTCATTTGGGTTTGCTTGCGTACAGGTTCTATGACCACAGGCTTAATGCCTGCACCTTCCACAACTTTTGTATTTTCTTTTCGCACCTGAAACAACCCTTTGCCTTCTGTGCCTACCCAAATATTGCCTTGCAAGTCCGCAGCCACGTCTAAAGATGCCTCACTGCCAAAACCCTTAGTTTTATCGTATAATTTCCAATTGCTTTGCTCCAAACAAGCTATTTGGCTGGCTGCTAACCAACAATTTCCTTGTGTATCAAAAGCTATTTCTTTGATTCTATCTCTTGATATGGCTTCGGGCAGTGTGATTTGCGACCAATCCTCCATTTTTTTATATGTCCAAAACTGTGCTTCGCCTGTTTCTGTTAATAAGGTAAGGTACAAATTGCCATCATACTCTGCTATGGCGTTGATAGTCGTTTTAAACTCAACTCTTTTCCACTTTTTTTCGCCTTTTTCCAATGCAAACAAGCCTTTTTCTGTACCTATCCACACTGTATTGTTATGGTCTGCAAACAAGGTATAAATTTTCAAGGCATCAATTTCTTCGTTCAATGCAAAAACAGCTTGCTGTCCGTCTGCTGTCTGTTTAATGACTCCGTATTCGTAGGCAGCCACCCAAATAGTTTGGTCGAGGTCTATGTCCAAGCCACTTATCCAATGATTACCAAAGTTATTAAAGTCGTAAGTTTGCCATTCGTTATTGTCTTTTAAACAAAAAACTTGGCTGTTGTACGTGCCTACCCACCTATTGCCCAACTCGTCTATGGTAACTACACTCACCGCCATTTTTTGTATTTTTGGAGGTAAAATTCTGTTGGCTTTGTCGCCTGATAATTCATACAAGCCGTTTTCTGTACCTATCCATTTCGTATTCCTGAAATCCACAGCTACACTATTGACTACTTTGTCCGAAATTTGGCTAACTGCATACACTTGCGAGTTTTGTGCCTGTAAAAAAGGAGGTGAGCAAAAAAAGAGGCTGAAGCCTAAAAGAAGTGCTGGTTGCTTCATAAAATGTTATTGATTTGGTTGTTGGGAGTTATCAGACAAAATGTAAGCCAAATTGTGTGATGATTTGTTTTTAGGTACGATTGTCAAGGTCTGGACGGGGCTGCCTAAGCCATTGCCAACGTACCTAAAAAACTGTTGTAAGAAAATAACAAACTCCTAATAATCTTTTGCAGAAACCAACTGCCCTTGTTTCCAAACCTCTATGCGTTTTACCTTACCTTTTTCGTTGTAATACGTCCATTTTCCTTCTTTCTTGTCGCCGTATTGTTTGCCCTGACTTGCCTTTTGTTGGTTTTCATGGTAGTTTTTTACTTGCCCTGCAATACGGTCATTTTTATAGTGAATTTCGGCTTGTAAAGCACCTGTTTTTTCATGGAAAACCTTTGTAATGCCTTGTTTCAAGCCTTTTTTGTAAAACTCCTCTCTTTCTATGCTACCACTTACGTAATAAGTCTTGCGAATACCCGAAATTTTACCGCCTTCATATTTTTCTTCGGCTTTGAGTTTGCCATTTTCATGAAAATACTCCCAACTGCCCGCAGGTGCATCATTTTCATAAGTCATGTCCGCAGATTGTACGCCATTTTCGTAGTAAGATTTTATTTTTCGGTCTTTCTCGTCATTTTTATAGACGATTTTCTCTTTTACCTTGCCCGACTCGTAATTAAAAATATTTGTGCCTGTCTTTTTACCATTGCTGTAGTGCAATTCATAACGAATGTTGCCATTCTCAAAATAACCTACCACATCACCATCTAAGACAGCAGCCAACACTGTAGCCGAAAGTTGTGTTTGTTGGTTGCCTTGTAGCATAGCCCCCAAACGGCTATTCGTTTTGGTCATAATCCGCCCTTCCAACTGTTTTTGTCCTTTGCGGTTATACTTTACAAAATTGCTGTAACGGTAGCTGTCCTTTATTACTTTGGTGTCTAAACTACCATTATCGTAATAAATTTTTATAGAATCACTTAGCATCATACCATCTTTGTAATAAGACTCTGTTTCTTTATTACCATTTTCATAGTAAGTGGTGGTTTTACCTGTTTGTTGGTGGTTGATGTAAGTAATACTTTTTTTGGGGTTGCCATTCGCATAATATTCAATAGCCTCACCATTCAACATACCATCTTTGAATACACCAACAGATTTTAATACACCAGAAGGGTAATATGTCCAAAAAGTATCTTGTAGTACATCATTCGTGTACTTTCCTTTCTGAATCACCTTTTGTTCGGGGGTATATGCCAATACTTCCCCTTGTTTTTTGTCATCTTCGTAGCTATATTCTATTTTCCTTTCTCCCGTTTCGTAAAATTCCGTAAACTTTCCTATTCTTTTTCCTTCTACCAAAGTTCCTTTGGCTTCCACCGCACCACTTTCATAGAACCGCACAAAATCTCCATCCATAGCTCCATTCTTAAACGTACTTTTTACTTTTACCTTGCCACTGTTATGAAAACTTGTATATGCACCGTGCATTACTTCTTTTCCTTCTTTGTTAATCACAAAATACTCCTCTTTAATAGCATCGTGAATACTATCAAAATACTGAACAACTTTTTTCTGTGCAAAAACAGGTAAGCAAGCCAACACCCAAAACATACACAGCATAACTACTGTGCTAATTTTTCTATAATTTTCGTAAATCATTTTGATGAAAGGATTTTTTCTTTTAATTACAAAAGTTATGCAAAGTCATTTAAGCATTGCTTATTTTTATGCCTTACATTAACTATAATTATTGCTCTTGTCGAAAAGAACAACTACTAATTTTAAATTATATGACCATGCAAAAGAAGTATTTTTATATCATTTACGCACTATTGGTGTTGGGTGTTATAGCCTGTACGCCCAAAGATGACGGCACACCCAGCAACGTAGAAACCGTAGTAGAGGACTTTGAAAACGCCAGCAAAACTACTTATACTGTAGGTTTGGCACAAGGAACATTGGGCAGTTGGACGTTGGAAGATGCCCTTATTGGTACAACGGACAATGACCGTAAAGTAGGCAACAGAGCTGTACGTATCACAAATCAAGGCACTTTGACCTTAGAAACCGCCATTCCTGCACAAAAAGTTACGATTAATCATGCTTTGTACGGAACAGATGCAACAGCAACTTGGGAACTTTGGGTAGCCGATGCCAGCAATTCTTGGAAAAAACAAGGCAGCACCATTAGCACTACAGGCACTTCGCTACAAAGCACATCTTTCAGTATTAGCCCCGCAGCCAATATTCGTATTCAAATTCGCAAATTGACAGGTGGACGTTTGAATATTGATAATGTTACGTTTGAAAAAGTAAAAATTCAGGTTTCTACCACAGGCACAGGTAGAGATGACCATTTGGTCATGGGTAATCCGTCTAATGCACAAACTAACACAAATACACCTGACAACTATTTGATGCGTAAACCGCAATATGCCTTGTCATACAACCGCAGCAAAGGTTTGGCAAATTGGGTGAGTTGGCATTTGAACCAAGCATGGAAAGGCAGTGCAGACCGTCAAGATGATTTCCGCCCAGACGAAACGCTGCCGAGTGGTTGGTATGCAGTAACCCCAAGTGATTATACGAATACAGGCTTTGACAGAGGTCATATTTGCCCTTCTGATGACAGAGATGCTTCGGTAGCCGACAACTCCGCCACTTTTTACATGACTAATATGATGCCACAAGCACCTTCTAATAACAGACAAACATGGCGTTTCTTAGAAGAATATTGTAGAGATGTGGTTTTCAAAGAAAATGCAGAACTATACATTATAGCAGGCAGCTATGGAGTAGGGGGGAATGGTAGCAATGGTGGCACAACTAACAGTATTGCAGGCGGAAAAGTTACCGTACCGTCAAGAGTGTGGAAAGTTATTTTGGTGTTACCTAACGGCAGTGATGACTTAAACAGAGTAAACAACAGCACAAGAGTAATAGCTGTGGATATGCCTAATACAGAGGCAGTTACAAGTAAAAAATGGTACGAATACAGAGTAAGTGCCAGAGAAATAGAAAGCAAAACAGGTTATAATTTCTTTTCGGCTTTACCTACGGCAGTGCAAAATGCCATAGAAACCAAAGTGGATAATGTGAAAATAGAGTAGTGTAAAAAAATTAGCAAAGTTGTTTTAGCTAATTTTTTTAAAATAAGGTAAGAAGCCAAATGCACTAATATTTTTAAAATAAAATATTAGTGCTTACTTTTTAAGTAAAAAAATAGATGTGTATGAAGATAAAATTTTTAAATAATTTATTACTTTTTCTAATTTATTGTGCTCTTTCCGCTTGTGCTAATAAAACTAAATACTTTAAAACACCCATAACAACAGCCATATTAGAAGTGCTAACAATTCTTATGTGTATTATCGGGACTCTTATGTATGCTTTATTCTTGCAAAAAAAGTATGTAACAACTAATTCGGCAGGGCAGGAACAAATTTTAACAGTTATTATTCATCATGCTGTTGCTTTGTTGGTAGGGACATTGGTATTTCCATCTTTAGTTTTTGGTGAGTGGTCATTTGATTTACTTGTATGGATTTTTGATAAAAATATACTTATTTACATATTTTTATCTGTTTTTGCATTTTTTTTAGGCATATTCAATGGTATTTTACACGCAGTTATATTGTGTGTAGTCAATAGTTTTTATTGGCATCTTTCTCCTTTATATGTATGGTACATACTCCCTATGAGTGTAGGTGCTTCTTGTCGCATAATGTATGACTATTGGTTGTGGAAAAGTGATACATGATATTTCGTAGTTATTTTTTGAGAAATAATTAGTTATTTTGCCCAATAATCAAAGTTTTATCTTCGAACTCAACCCTACAATTTTGCAAACGTCTTTTTTTATAGCCCAAAGATATTTTTTTGCCCAAAAGAAAAAAAATGTCATCAATATCATTTCTATTATTGCCATGATTGGTGTTGCTATTGGTACGGCAGCCTTAGTGGTGGTCATGTCGGCGTTTAATGGTTTAGAGGCTTTGACATTGAGCCAATTCAATGCCTTTTATGCAGACCTTAAAATCATGCCCGCCAAAGGTAAAACTTTTGAGGTCAATGATTCTTTGTTACAAACTTTACGGAAAATAGAAGGCGTACAAGCCATAACGGAAGTCATAGAAGACAATGCCTTGGTGCGGTATGGAGATGTGCAGGCGGTAGTAGTAATGAAGGGCGTAAGCAGCAATTTTGAACAACAGTATGACCTACGCAGTAAATTATTGGCGGGGCAGTTTTTGATAGAGCAAAATAACCGAGCTTATATGATAGTGGGGGCAGGTATTTTGTCGCAACTTTCTATTGATTTAGGAGATGAACTGAAACCTTTGTTGTGTTGGTATCCCAAACGCCAAAAAAATGTGCAGTTAGACCCTGAAAAAGCCTTTAAAAAACTACCTATTTTGGCAAGTGGGGCGGTGGCGGTGGAGCAACAGTTTGATAATCAATATGTTTTTGTGCCTTTGTCTTTTGCCGAAGAACTTACACAATATTACAACCGCAGAACAGCCTTAGAGGTAAAAATACAGGGAGAGGACAAAGAAAAGGTACAACAACGATTACAAACGCAATTAGGCAATAATTTTATTGTGAAAACAAGAGAAGAACAACAAGCCTCTATTTTAAGAGCTGTGCAGATAGAAAGACTTTTTGTATTTATTGCTTTTTCGTTTGTTTTGGCTATTGCGTCTTTCAATATCTTTTTTTCATTGACTATGTTGGCTATAGAAAAACGCAAAGATGTGGCTGTTTTGTTTTCTTTGGGAGCTACCCCCAATACTGTGCGTAATATTTTTCTGTATGAAGGCAGTATTATAGCTGTTACAGGAGCTGTTGTTGGACTATTATTAGGCTACAGTATTTGTTTTGCTCAAAAACAATGGGGGTTTGTAAAGTTAGGATTAACTAATTCGCACTTAGAAGCCTACCCAGTGGAAATGCTGTGGACAGATTTTGCTAGTATAGCCACTATTATTACAGTAATTACGTTTTTTGCTGCGTTTTTCCCTGCACAAAAAGCCACAAAAGTAAAAATGAATGAAGAACTTTAATAATTAAAACAATCAAAATAAATATTGACGTAGGGTAGGGGACTTGCATTTTTAAATGCTATTGATTGCCTTTCTAAGTTTTATTGGCTTGGAAAGGTTTTTTTTATGAAATTGCTACTATTTTGTTGTGTTTGTAGGGAATTTGAATCGCATAGACCTATGTTTTTTAAGTTTGTAAAACATAGTTTGTCTTAGAATTTTAAGTTTGAATACACACAAAAAAGTTTACGCAAAATGACCAATAAAATAGCTAAAAGGACGACAAAAGGGGCATTTAACATAAAATACTTAACATAATATATATTATGTAACAAATAATACAAATACAAACTACACACCTTTTAGCCACCTTTTTATAGTTTTTACCACCCTACCACCTGTTTATCTCTAAAAAATTGCTTAGTTGGACTTTGTGTTATGGTAGCTAACCAAACAATAGTTGCTGTACCTTCTACAACAGTTTTGGGAGCATGACTTCCTCCCATAGCCGTTTGTAACCAACCCGGACACACTGCATTTACAGCAATTTGTTTTGGGGCTAATATTTCGGCAAATTGTATCGTAATAGCATTAAGCGTAGCTTTTGAGATGCTGTATGCTGGCGAATAGGCTTGCATTGAGTTTAAACTCCCCAAACTGCTCGATACATTAATAATTCGGCTGCCATTTGGCATAAATTGTAAAAAGTTTTGTATCACCAACAAAGCCCCTGTCGCATTGGTGCGTAAGGTTTCTTCAAAAATTTCTAAGGGCAATTCATGAATGCCATACTGTTGGTCTAACATTACGCCTGCGTTATTTACAAGTACGTCTATTCGTGAATTTAATTTAGCAAACTCTTGGCTTGCTTCCCAAATGCTCAAAGATTTGCTCACATCCATTTGAATAAATTGTGCAGTAGCCCCTTCCCTTTCCAAGTGTTCTTTGGCTTTTTGTCCTTCTTCGTAGTTGCGAGCAGTGATAATGACACGAAAGCCGTTTTTAGCTAATTGGCGAGCTGTTTCATAACCAAGTCCTCTATTTGCTCCTGTGATAAGTGCTGTTTTCATTACTTAAAGTATTATGTGATAAAAATTCAACATCAATTTGATTGGTAAATTTACGCAACCAAATTGATGTATCCCTTGTAATTTTGTTGTTACCTATCCCCTATTTTAAACTTCCCACCAAACCATAAGCACCATACGCCACCATGTAACCTAATTGATAAGTCGGGAAATTTTTTTCAAAAATTTTCTGCAAATCACCGTAATTTACCTTTGCTTTTTTGTCTTCTAAATTATTTCCTGCCTACTCTACCCGATAATTTTTAGCTATTTAAAAGATAAAAGCCCACTTTTGGAGTTGCACCACCAAAAATAAGGCTCTTATGACTGTTTCCAATCGCCAACAAATTGCAAAACTTTTTTCAATTTGCC
>Ga0209278_1000082_pt1 | contig 151279 bp, 131 predicted proteins | sample JI81BgreenDNA_FD_187504 | JGI IMG/M metagenome (GOLD analysis project Ga0209278, IMG submission 187504) | Wastewater effluent complex algal communities from Wisconsin, to seasonally profile nutrient transformation and Carbon sequestration -... | ecosystem: Engineered > WWTP > Effluent > Algae... | reverse complement strand
GTTCTTGAATCCTGTCAGTCCCGAATATCGCGTTAGATCTCTTACATCTTAAGCCATCGCTGGGTCGCTGACAGGCTTCAATTATACTCCAAATCATCCTTATTTTTCATCGAACAAACCTAAGGTAGCTATCGGGATGCAATTGGTCTTTTTCTACCATTTCCCCATCACAGGCAAAATCTTTTATCATTGAGGCAGAAAGATTATAGCGACAGTGTCGCAAGAATTCAATAAATGACAATGAATAATAGTATGGAATAAATTGCCTTTTTTATATTCAAAAGTTCAACTCCCATCAGGATTGTCAGCTCTCACTTATTTCAAATTTCCCCAGGTTGCACCTAGGGCTATTCAGAAGTTTGAGCCTCCCGAAATCGTTACACTTATCGGGACTGTCGTTTCAAAATATGTGTATCCGCAATGATGCACATAGATTTGATTTGGGTAAGTTTTATGCGGATACACGTCCACAGTCCACGGTCGACAGTCCACCGATCCAGTCAATGGGGCCAATTCCGCTTTTTTTCTTTGCGACGTTTAACTTTCCGTATACACATATTTCAAGATATCCTAGGGAGTCAATCCAAATTTTTCAAATACAATTCTATCAACCTGCTGAATCACTTCAGCTTCCAATAATTCCTCTTCTTGAAACTCAATACTTCGGATAACCGCTCCGTAAATCGGATCCATATCAGTGACATCAATTTCGAGGTGATTGCATCTATACCTGTCTTCGACACCACTAAACCAATCCTTAAATACCTTGCTCCTGAACTTCCCTTTTCCATCCAAACTATCACAGATATAAATCAGTACGCGGTTTTGGGAGAAAAAATCACTTAAAAGGCATTTAATAGTAGCAGAGATCCGATCATCTTTTTGCTTTTTGACCAATGGATTTGGGTCATTGAGGAAAAAATCAAACATGAAAACCTCAATATCATGTACCCCGAAAACAGGGGGAAGAAAACGATTTACATCGGTGAAAACACAGGTGTAATTCCTGCCTTGTAAAGTAGTAAAGTGATAGAGCCCGTTTTTAAAAGTAATGCTATACGGGCTTAGCAAATCGGATATCGTTTTTCTTGACGTACTCTTCGACTGTTCCGTTTTCTACCGCCTTCCGCAACTCCTCCTTTTGCTTGACCAAAGCCTTGACAGCTTTAGCTGCATGGGAATCTTTCGCTATGGTTATCTTGATCGTCATGACTCAAATGTATGAGAAGGTTTAATAATATCCTAATATTCCGACAGTTGCGATTTCTAAACGATTTGAAAGTCGAGAAAGTTTCAGACTATTTGTTGGATAGATAATACCCACCTAGGCGTAGATTCTCCTCAGCATCTTTGAATTCCAGTTCGTGTCCGGGTCGATCCCAACAGCTGTACGGGAGCAATTCCACCCTCCTATTCTTACCATCCCGATAGCTATCTGGATGCAATTGGTCTTTTCCTACAATTTCCCCATCTAGGTATAAATTCTGCTCAGCGCCCATCCTATAAATGGACTTCAAAGGGCAGAGGGAGTTTTGGGGGACAGAACAAGGCGCTCTCCTTGAGGTTCATTTCCCAACCCGAAACCTACTCCAAGGAACCACATCCGCCATGGTTCTCGATTGAACTTGGTCCCCTCCATAGACGAGAATCTTTTGGGTTATCTTTTCATCTGAAATAGCTTCATACTTCCCCCACCTGAGTGTAGATTCTACTCAGCATCTCTGAAGTTCAGTTCTAGGCTGGGTCGATCCCTCATCTAGGCGTAGATTCTCCCCACCTGAGCGTAGATTCTGCTCAGCATCGTTGAAGTTCAGTTTAGGGCTGGGAGGAATTTGCAATTCCACCCTCCTATTCTTTCCAATTTGCAATTGGTCTTTTCCTACCAAGGCTAAATTTCCACTCAACACCTCTGAAGTTCAATTGGGCGCTGGGTCATAACCGGGGCCGGGTCGATCCCGACAGCTATACTGGAGTAATTCGACCTTAATTCCTAAACCCATTTGCTATTTGTTTTTTCCTACCATTTCCCCCATCCAGGCGTAGATTCTACTCACCAACTCTGAAGTTCTATAAGAACTTGGAACGAGTCTTTGTCTAGGCGTAGATTCTAATTAAAAGCTATGCAGTTCAGGTGGGCAATGAAGCGAATCTGGCATACCTTCCAATTTTTGCCCTAAAGCAGCACCGGCTTGCAACCTTTTTTACTTCTCCTGCATCCATGTAGGTGTAAACCTACATTTGATATCTTATGAAAAAGGATGAGTACACGCCTGTAAACCGACTGCTAATCGCTCTTACCATTCTTGGGATTTTTTTCCTGCTGGACCAATTCTCCAATGACCTGGTGTCTTTTATCTTTCCAGACCTGGAGGGCTATGCCAAATGGGGGATTCGGATGCTAGTGGAAGTTTCGGTCGCGCTGATATCCGTTTGCTTACTTTTCAGGCAAAACTTCACAGGAGGTCTTGAAAAACTTACCCTGGATAAACGGCTGGTGAAGGCCCTCCTTTTCGGATTGATCGTCACGCTACCGACTGCAATCACTTATGCCTTAGGAAGTGGATTGCAGGTGAATTGGGACGCAACCGAGCTCTTATTCTATACCGTCCTTTCGCCGTTTGCAGAGGAAGTTCTTTATCGGGGCTTTGCCTTTTGGCTGATTTATAGGTACCTGAAGGTTGGATTTTGGTGGGCGGCCCTTTTGCCTTCCCTCGTTTTCGGACTTGCTCACTTTTTTCAGGCTTCGGATTTGATGGAGCAGCTTGGAGTGGTAGCGCTGACTGCGGTAGGAGGATTATGGTTCAGTTGGATTTTTTCAAAATGGGAGAATATCTGGTTTCCGATCGTGCTGCACATCCTGTTGAATTTTTGGTTTGAATTGTTTGAGGTTGGAGTCACTGCCTTGGGTGATACCGCTTCCCTCATTGCCAGACTGTTTACCCTAGGATTTTCTATTTGGTTGACTCTGAAGAAAGATAAAGTTGGTTTTCTCAAGTAAGTCATCCTCATCTAGGCGTAGATTCTCCCCACCTGAGCGTAGATTCTGCTCAGCATCGTTGAAGTTCAGTTTAGGGCTGGGAGGAATTTGCAATTCCACCCTCCTATTCTTTCCAATTTGCAATTGGTCTTTTCCTACCAAGGCTAAATTTCCACTCAACACCTCTGAAGTTCAATTGGGCGCTGGGTCATAACCGGGGCCGGGTCGATCCCGACAGCTGTACGGGAGCAATTCCACCCTCCTATTCTTACCATCCCGATAGCTATCTGGATGCAATTGGTCTTTTCCTACAATTTCCCCATCTAGTTATAAATTCTGCTCAGCGCCCATCGAATAATTGAACTTCATAGGGTAGAGTGAGTTTTGGGGAACAGAACAAGGCGCTCTCCTAGAGGCTCATTTCCCAACCCCAAACCTACTCCAGGGAATCACGTCAGCCAAGGTTCTGGATTGAACCTGGTCTCCTCCATAGACGAGAATCTTTCGGGTTATCTTTTCATCTGAAATCGCTTCATACTTCACTAATCCATCCAGTAGGTTTGACATAATTGTTTTGGTTGCTTTGATTTCGACGATCGTTTTTTCCAGACCCTGATCAACGATCAAATCCACCTCGTTGCCGGAGGAGTCCCTCCAAAACCAGATATCCGATAGATCGCTTCGGTGGTGCATCTGCTTCATGTAGTCAGCGATGACCATGTTTTCGAATATCGCCCCTTTCAGAGGATCGGTTGTGAGCTGTTCAGGATGTTGGATTTTCAGCAAATGCGCTAAAAGTCCCGTATCATAGAAGTACAGTTTTGGAGTCTTGATGATTCTCTTGTTGAAGTTTTTATGATAAGGATAAAGCTGGAATGTGATGTAGCTATGTTCTAGGGCAGATAGCCAGGCTTTTGCCGTGGGCTGACTAATTCCACATTCGTTGGCAAGGGCATTGAGATTGAGCAGTTGTCCTGCCCTCCCGGCACATAACGCCAAAAAGTTCTGAAAAAGCCTCATATCCCTCACAGCGATCAGTTCGCTCACGTCTCTGTTGATATAGGTTTGGATATAGTTGCTGTAAAAGGTCTTCGAAGGAATATCCTTATCATATATCGCAGGATAAAATCCCCTGACCATTTGGCTGAGGTAGTCATCTGCCAATAGGCCCGCCTGTTGCAGTTCTTGGGTATCCAAAGGAAAAAGTTTGAAGATAGCGACCCGTCCAGCCAGACTTTGGGTGATGCGCTCCATGAGGTGGAAATTTTGCGAACCAGAAAGTACATAAATGCCAGTTTCGGGACTTTTCTCATCCACCTTGCTTTGTAGATAGGAAAAAAGTGATGGAACTCTTTGCACTTCGTCAAAGATCACATGGTGATCATATTCACTTAGGAATCCATTGGGATCTGTTTCGGCGAAGTTTCTATAATCTGGATTTTCGAGACTAACGTATCGGTATCCCTTAAAGAGGCTCTTGAGCAAGGTGGTTTTTCCTGACTGCCTTGGTGGGGTCAGAGCAATGATCAGATACTTTGGGATCATTGCTTCAATAGCTGCTACTATATGTCTGTAAATCAGCCTATTATTTTCTAAAATGCAATTTCAATTTTGAAATAACACAAGTTGAATTTTGAATTAACACATACTGAATTTTGAAATAACAGTAGAAAAACTTTGAAATTGCAGGATCCAAATTGCTAACTGTTTGACTTCGCTCACTGACAACCGATCACCAACCATGGCCGACTAAGGTGGCTATCGGGATGCAAGGGGTCTTTTCCTACCATTCCTCAGAGCCGCCAGCAGAAAGATTCTTGCGACAGTGTCGCAAGAATTCAATAAATGGCAATGAATAATATTATGGAATAAATTGCCTTTTTTCTTCTCAAAAGTTCAACCCCTATCGGGGTTGTCATCTCTCACTTATTTCTAAATTCGAGCTGTCTCATAACTGCTGTTTGTAACATTGAGTTTTAAATATTCTGCGAACATATAAAATGGAAATCACAGTGTTTTGCCCATTTGAGACAATCAAAATTTGAAAATTCGTTGGAGTTTCGCTTTCGTAGCACCCAATATTGATCGGATAGGCGCGGTGGGAGGATTTGCCAGCGGGCCAGCGTTCGGCCTCGTGCGGTGGGAGCTTTGGCAAATCTTGACCTTTTGGTTCTTTTGGGTCAAGCCAAAAGAACGAAGAAAAAGAGGAGTCCAAGCGAGTTTATTGGCGACTATAAATAGGTAAAAATCGAAAGAATATTCCTCGATAAATCAGAATTAAATTTCGAAATTCAAATATTTTCCAAATAAAAAATAATCTGTCATTGGTAGCGAAGTCGAAATGTGGCTTTACTCGCTGCAAATGGCCTTCGTACTGCCCAACTCTCGTTGGTCAGGTGCTCAGGCTGACACAATCAGGCCTCTTGAGACAGCCTCCTATTTAGAAGTTTGATCCTCCCGAAATCGTTTCACTTATCGGTACTGTAGTTTCAGGATATCCTAGGGAGCCAATCCAAATTTTTCCAACACAATTCTATCAACCTGCTGGATCACTTCAGTTTCCAATAATTCCTCTTGTTGAAACTCATTGCTTCGGATAACCGCTCCGTAAATAGGATCCATATCAATGACATCAATTTCGAGGTGATTGCATCTATACCTGTCTTCGACACCTCTATACCAATCCTTAAATACCTTTGTCCGGAAGATCCCTTTTCCATCCAAACTATCACAGATATAAATCAATACCCGGTTTTGGGAGAAAAAATCACTTAAAAGGGATTTAATAGTAGCAGATATCCGGTCATCTTTTTGCTTTTTGACCAATGGATTTGGGTCATTGAGGAAAAAATCAAACATGAAAACCTCAACATCATGTACCGCGAAAACAGGGGGAAGAAAACGATTTACGTCGGTAAAAACACAGGTATAATTCCTGCCTTGTGAAGTGGTAAAGTGATAGAGTCCGTCTTTAAAAGTAATACTATACGGGCTTGGCAAATCGAATATCGCTTTTCTTGACGTACTCTTCCACCGTTCCGTTCTCTACCGCCTTTCGCAACTCCTCCTTTCGCTTGACCAAAGCCTTGACAGCTTTAGCTGCATTGGAATCTTTCGCTATGGAAATCTTGATTGTCATGGCTCAAATGTATGAGAAGGTTCAATAATATCCTAATATTCGGACAGTTGCGATTTCTAAACGATTTGAAAGTCGAGAAAGTTTCAGGCAATTAGTTGGATAGATAATACCCACCACCCACTCAGGCGTAGATTCTGCTCAGCATCGTTGAAGTTCAATTTAGAACTGGGTCGATCCCGACAGCTGTACGGGAGTAATTCGACCCTAGTATCCTAACCCATTTGCAATGGGGTAAATGGACATCCTAAAGGTGGAAGTTGCTTTTATCCAGACCGAAAATCAAAACCATTTTTAATCAAATATCTCGGCTGATTCAATGAGAATCTATCATGCGATAAACCTGCAAAAGAACAAGTGTTTGTCCAAGCATATCTTGAAATTCCGACCAGAGTGTTTTTGAGAATTCAAAACAATATCCATGGTAGGGAGAATAAACCTTAAGATAGCTGAAATCTCCATTCATTTCACAGTTAGCATTATAATCAAGATCCAGCAGCGATTCTCCCCAATGGCAAAACTCTTCATAAGAAAAGTCAAAACTATAGATACCATCATAGACATAGATCACGCCGCACGAAGCACAGTAGCTACTCATATAAAAGGTGGTCTCGACCAAAATTTGCTCTTGACAGTTCATAAGAATGGGAAAATGGGGGTGAATTCTATCTGGACTAATCCTGTTTATGATCGGTTAATCAGCTTTTTAACAAATAGAAAATTTCCAATTCAACGAGCGCCCTATCCAATAACGCCATGATCTGACGGTGTTCTGACTCTTGAAAGACGAACTGAATGGCCGTATGACAGGTATTGATTATTACGAATTTTTGACCTAAAGAAGTCGACAACCCTCTTTTCTCAAAGTCAATGGCAGCTAAAGATTTTACAAAACCTTTAAAATCCATCTCATCAAATGAGACCATAATATTTCTATAGTACCATCTGATCAGGCCTGACTTTATACATTTGACCACATTACTTCCGGGTATTTCTGCAAGTAGTTTAGTATAGGTACATTCCATAAATAGAGAAGTATTTTAATTATGCCTGGAGTCCATGAACAGGAAAACAACCGACCCCAAAACATGGCCATTATCCGGCCAAGGACCCAGGACTTAATTTCTGTTTGAAAAGACCTTCGTAAGGCAAGTACCTATTTAAGATCCGTTTTGAAGATCATATCAGGGATTCAAAGGGATTGATTAACACTATTTTCTGATTCTAAAACTTTACCAAGCCGGATTAAGGATTTTAATTTTCTCCCATATTCAACCACGATGTACTCTGGAAATCTTCTACATTTAGGAGAAAAACAGCCGAGTGAGGAAGAAATTGGACTGAGCCAGAGAGGTCGTTTTAAATCCATTATTTAGAATGATTATAATCTATTCAAAAAAACAGGTTAGAAACTGAAATTCCAAATTATTTGGATTTAATCTAAATAAATTTTTCAAATAAACAGTATTGCTATTAAAATAGACTAAAAACCAGGATAGGATCTGTAAGCTAGCCTGCTAAGAGGAAACTGACCACGATCTGGTGTTTGCAAATCGTCCTTTCTTGAGCGGAGTTTACCTTTTTCTCGCTTGGTAACCACAAATGCACGGAATTGAAACTAAGTTATATCCCGACAGCTGTACGGCAGCAATTTCATTCTACTAGCTATGCCATTTTTTTTATAAGATTGAAATCCTGTTTGAGTCTGGGCTTAGGACGAGGCGATTTCTTCCTGAAAACCCACCTAAGCGTAGTTTCTCCTCAGCATCGTTGAACTTCGATTAGGTGCTGGGTCGATCCTTTCTGGGCTTAGATTCTTGTTATCATCTTTGAGGTTCAGTTTGTGGTTGGGTCGAATCCCGCCTAGACTTAGGCTGGGTCGAATCCCGACAGCTGTACGGGAGCAATTCGACCCTACTATCCTAACCCTCCTGATAGCTAATCGGGATGCATTGGGTCTTGAAGTTGAGCTAGGAGAAGTTTCAATTATTCAAAAATCCAAATTAACTTCAGAACTAGTAAAAACATAAAGGTATGACCAACGAAATCATCCTATTCCTCATTTCCCTTGGTGCTTTGGGTGTAGGTATTCACCTTTGGCAGAAGGGAAGCTATCTCCTGAGACACGGCAAAAAAACAAATGCTGTGATTTTCAAAAACAATTACAGCAAGGGTTCATCAAGCAATTCCGGAACTTATCACCCCGTCGTCAGATTCCTGACTGATAAACAAGTGTGGATTACTCAGGAACTTAGTATTGGATACAATCCTCCAAAAAAAGAAGGAACAAAAGTGGAAGTGATCTACGACCCCGAAGAGCCTACAGACGTTGAAATAAACTCAAGATTTCAGCTTGAAATTCTTCCCAGACTATTGGTATGTATTGGTGTTATGTTACTTGTATTTGGCTTTTTGGAGCTTTTTGATGTGACCCAATTTATTTAGTGATAAATCTCAGTCCCGCGCTTGAGTTAAGGTTTGATGCTTACTTAAGGGCAATCATCCATTCATGCAGCCTGTTTTTTTATGAAGTAAATGGCAGTATGTTGTCTTACTGTATGCAAATAGCTCAATAGAGCCGGATGAAGCCTAACTATCCACCCGGCTCATTATTGAACTTCAAATAAGCTCACACCAGACTAAACTCAAAATTGGCTTTTCATTTTCCACCTCACTGAACCTTCTTTAGCACGACTTTGGTCTTGTCAGACTTTTCGACAGCAGTCACAAAATCCACAAATGCCTGGAATTGCCCTGCCGGATAGATTCCATCATTCATTTCCAGTTTTCTTTTGTAGACAAGACTGCGCTCTTCGAGATGATATTCCGCCGAGTAAATCCCAAATTCGGACTCCAACAAGATTTTGGAAGGGATTGATTCTGCAAGGTATCCTTCAGGCAATTTGTAGGTAATAAAATCTTCGTCAATAAAGCCCATTCTTCTTTCAAAAGAGCCTTTCCTCTCCGGTTTTGCCGAAACTTTCATAGAATAGACATTCAGCTGGTTGGGCTGTAAAAACATACGGGTTCCAGACTTACTGGCAATGCTTTTTATCATAAGTTTTGCATCGACTTGAACAGATGGCAAAGGGCTTAATTCTGGAGAGAATTCAAAATCAATCACTTCAAAAGAGGAAAGTGACAAATTGGTCAGCAACCACTCCTTTTTCTCGGAGGCAGACAATCCTGCCACAGTGAGTAAGCTGCCGTTTTCGGACTGTAGACCACCGGTCACAAAGTGGATATTTCCACTTGCCCTCCCTGTATCATCCACTTCAAAATCAGCTTTCTGGAATAGCGTATTTTGTTCTTTGACATATTTGGGAGTACGCACCAATTTGCCTCCGTTTTCAGTAATCAGCAAAGCTTGCCGGTCAGAGGTAAAGTTCCCGAGATAGCCAAAAGGATTGGTTTGAGAAGTACACTCCAACCAAATGGTATCTCTCCCATCTGGAACTGCCAGGATCGCGTGATTGAAGTAACTTCTGGGAAACTCTTCATAGACTTTTCGCTTGCTTTCTCCCCCATAAATCAGTGCATAATTGCTTGGGATTCCCGCCTCTTTCAGCATTGCCGCCATAAAGTTAGACAAGGCTTTACAGTCTCCGTAGCCGTATTTTTCCACGGTCAATGCCTCATAAGGCATATAGCCGCCGATGCCAAGCTGAATACTTACGTAACGCGTATTCCTTTGGAGGTAGTCATAGAGCACTTTGGTCTTTTGTTCGGTTGTTTCTAGACCTGAAACGAGTTCTTTAACTTTGGCAGTCAACTGTGGAGTCAGGACATCCTTTCCATTATTCAGGGAGGCTATCCATTTGCCCATAGAATCCCATGAGCTCAAGTCACCTTTAAATCCTCCGTATTCAAATTCAGAAGCTCCTACAAACAACACTTTGAAAGGGCTTTCCTCGGCTGGCAGCATTGATTCGGGCTCCACTGCTTCCAGATTCTCCATTTTCCAGGATTTTTCTATAAGACCTCCCTCAAGTTCACTCGTAGTAAGATACTTATCATCAATGGTTTTGGAAAAAAAACGAAGTTTAGTTGCTTTAGGATAAATATACTTTCCCAGTGCAGTTTCCACGGGTATACTTGAATATGACTGAGGATACCAGTTTGGAAGAAAAAACAAATTAGGGTATTCCATTTCGTACTCAAATTCCACTGTATAGGGAAAAACCAACTGCCGGAGATCCATGACTTTGACTCGGTTGTCTTCATAGATCGAAAAGGAATTGAAATTGCTGTAGTCGCTGATATCACTTTTCGCTCCCTTCTGAATGGAGTTTCCCAGCAAATCATACACGCGGCCGTCTATGTTTTTGATTTTGACTTGGTTGGTATAATCTACTTTGAGCAAAGCAAGGTCATTTGCCTCCTTTTTGAAAATGGTCACTACTCTTTTGGACTTCATAGTAAATCCACCCCCAACCCCCACAACCACTTCCTGGATGTCTTCTCTGATCACAGCGGGGGCGTTTTTGAGATGCTCAGGGCTGATACCGATAGCAGCATATTTCTGTCCAAAAGTGGGAAAAACAGCTAGACCCCAACTCAGAAAAGCTGTCAAAGAAAGTAATCTGACGTTCATACTTTAGATTTTTTTGAGGACAATGGCTTCTTTCTGCTTGGTGGCTATCTGGTCAAAAAAATCCTTGAGACTCTGATATTCTGCTGCTGTAAATAGCGTTTCATTTACCTGATAACTCACCATAATTGTGATTTTCCCACTGGTTGGCGGACCCACCCTATAGGAATAGACGATGTCCTTATCATTAAACTGGGTCAGAATTGATTGGGGCATTTCATCCACGGTATATCCTTCAGGGATATCCAAATTGAAGATAATCTGTCTCTTTTGAGGGTAAACAAAATCTATAGGAAAGACCCTGCTATCAAGTTTGAAAGGGTTCTCAGTCAGATAGCTGTTTTCAAAAAGATTTAGGTAAATATTATCCCCTGTGAGTACTACACCTTCACTGGATTTGATTTGGTATTTTTCTGAGATGCCTTTTTCTTTTGAATCCAAGTTTTCAAATTCGATAGAACTCAATTCGCCATCAGTGAATTCATCCATCATCTCTTGTTTGAATTTATCCTCCCCTGTTGACTTTATTCTGCCTTTAATTCGGGAAGCCTGATATCCTTTGGTAGTTTTTTGGATAGCTGAATTCAGACTTTCAGCATCCATTTTTGCATTGATGATGGTCGTTTCGGATGTAGGAATCGTATTGGCAATATCCACCCATCCGGAAGAAGCATTGGGAATCACAGCCCAACCTCTAAAATTCAATCCGTTGATGGGAAGAAAACCAAAAGGCAGCGATGAATCTGAAATATCCATAACAAACTTTTTGTCTCCTGATCTAACCAAGGCAGTCAAATAATTGAGCTTATACATGACTGGATTGGAAGGATTTACAAATCCACTGGTCCTGCTGGAACCCACCACGGGGTGGGCTTCGAATCCTGCCTCCCTTAAAAATACAATCAGCAAGAAATTCATATCTGCTACATTGCCCACACCATCTCTGTAAACCTTCTCCAAAGACTGACTCGGGTAAATACTTGACTTACCGTTCCACTTTACCATTTTAGTCAAATGGTCTGCTATTGCGATCATTTTCTCCTGATCGCTTTGTTCGGCAGTAATCACTTGAATCAAAGCCTCTTGAACAAATTTCTTTTGCTCGAGGTGTTTTCCAAAGTCAGGATCTTTGAGAAGTTCCTCTGACATGGTATTCCAATTGCCAGAAAAAATCTGGCGTTGACTGTTTGGAAACTGAAGGTATTGAAGCTGAAATTCAATTTTGGTCCCATAGCTCTGAGGATTGTCGATAAATGGTTCGGGACGCAATGCCGGTGCATCTTGGATTGCCCAATGGTACTTGCGGGTCGAGTAAACCACAGAGTTATTGGAAGTGGTACTCCTTATGGCCAAATCACCTGTCTTCTCTGTCTCAGTCCAATTTGCACTTCCGGTTCCCTGAGATTCTTCATTGATGACATACGTTTCATAGCCTTGTGCACTCTGACTGAAGGAAAAATACTCGGGATACTCCAGGGAATATTCGCTCCATCTGGTGGGAATCTCAGTCTGAAACTCCCATTCTCTCATGTAGCTAAACAAATCAGAGGTGATTTCATAGTACAGCTCGATCACTGAACCTTCTTTGATATTAGGAGCAGATATTTTTTTGATCCAATAGGTTTTGGATACTTGCTCATCAAAAACATGTTCCTTTCCGATTTTTTCTTTCGCGATACCGCCTTCGGAGGCATTATAGACATATCCTTTGACAGCCCCTACCAAGTCAGTTCTTCCTGAAATTGAATAATAGGGTATCTGAAAATCGCCATATGACAACCCTCCTTTATTTAATACCTTGATTACCTTGTGAATAGTGTAAATAATCTGAAAACCCGCTCCGGAGGAAAAGGTAATTTTCGAATTACCCACATCCGACAAAACCACCGCTTCCGCTTCTGGATCGGCTTCATATATCTTCATAGTGACAAATTCATCCGGTACTTTTCCAAACTTGATTCCTTCATAAACTGCAGAAAAAGAATCTGAAATCGTAAGCAAAAAAAGGATTGCAAAAATTGGTAATCTGATTGTTTTCATAGCATAAACTGGTTGATGTAATTTGAAAACTAAAAAAAAATCAGTTTACATAAAATACCCACTGGTGGGTATTTTTCGATTTTTAATCCTGGTTGGAAAAATCGAAAAGAGTAAATCTGGATATCCGCTTTCATACCAGTAGCCAAACAAAATGATGTTTTAAGATCACTCTGGCCAGCTGTGGATTGTTGACTGTCGTCTGTAGTAGATTACCCACAATTTTAAATTCAAATTTTCAACTACTGGCATCATTGTGGAAAATCAAAAAAAACTTTTTACGGATATGCGGAACTTTGCCAGTAGCTTTCTTATGAGGTCGAATGAAATACTAAAAGCCAATTCTTTGACTTCTTCGGTCTTCCGTCATCGGTCACCTGTACTGAGCGAAGTCGAAGCATCCAGCCCAAAATCAGATGAATATTCGTTAACTGGCAGAATAGCGTATAATCAGAAAACTTTTTGAAGATCTTCTTGTCACAAAAGGTATTTTGATCAAATCCACAACCCTTTCTTGCGATCTGAAGAAGTTGCAAAAAGCAAAGAGAATCTAATCGGCTACAAAGTGTCAATTGAGAATAGGCAGAATATTATCCTATTCCTTTATTAATATCACCAAATTTACTATCACGTTTATCTCCATTTTTTAACAAATCCTTTCCTAGCTGTCATTGATACGCTTTCGATATTCCTTATATTCCAAACCTAATCTCGATCTCTTGACAATCAACCCAATATCAACCAATGAAACATACACTTACCGGAATTGCGCTGCTTTTTCTAGGCGTAGATCCTGCTTTCGCTCAGGGAACCTATACCAATCAGCCACCGATTGAAGCCCGAGCAGTCGATCTCTTGCATCAAAATCAACTCCTTTTCAAGGATCTTAACAAAAATCAAAAACTCGATATCTATGAGGATTGGCGACAGCCGCTGGACAAGCGTGTGGCAGATCTGGTAAGTCAGATGAGTCCCGAAGAAAAAGTCGGGATGCTGCTTATCAATACCCTCAATGCAGGAGAAAAAGGCAAAATGACAGATGGAGCGGTGAACCTGATTGAAAATCAAAAAATGTCCCGCTTTATATTCAGAAACACGGTCAAAAGTAATCCCGTGAGCACGGGACCTGGAAATGGATTCGCCGGCACACAAATCAGCCCTTACGAGGCTGCACAATTTATGAATGCCGTGCAGGAACTTTCTGAAAGCACCCGATTGGGAATTCCTGCGCTGTTTAAATCCAACTCAAGAAACCACATGGAAATCGACGCCCGGGCGGGTATCAATGAGGAATCCGGTTCGTTTTCAGCTTGGCCAAAAGAAAGCGGCCTGGCTGCAACCCGGGACATGGAGCTGATTGCTGACTTTGCAAAGATCATGTCAGAAGAATGGCGGGCCATCGGCCTGCGCGGCATGTATGGCTATATGGCAGACCTGTCTACCGAGCCCAGATGGTATCGCGTGCATGAAACGTTCACGGAAGACAGCCAGTTGGCCTCCGAAATCATCACCACATTGATCAAAAATCTGCAAGGCGAGCGTTTGAACTCCAAAAGCATCGCCCTGACCATCAAGCACTTTCCAGGAGGAGGACCTCAGGAAGGCGGAGGTGATCCGCATTATGATTATGGAAAAAACCAAATCTATCCCGCAGGCAAGTTTGATTACCACCTTGCTCCTTTCCGCGCGGCGGTAGATGCCGGGGCTTCCTCGATTATGGCGTACTATGGCATTCCTGTGGGGCAGCCTTACCTACCCAATGATGTTGGAATGGCTTTTTCAAAAGGAATCCTGACTGACCTGCTACGCAACAAACTCGGATTTAAAGGCTATGTGAATTCCGACACGGGAATTATCGGAGACAGAGCTTGGGGCTTGGAGGATAAAACGGTGGAAGAGCAAATCCTCATCGCCTTGGAGGCAGGCACTGATGTCCTCTCCGGATTTAGCAACAACAAACAACTCTTAGCCTTGGTAGAATCAGGTAAGCTTTCCCAAAGCCGAGTCGATCTATCGGTGACGAGATTGCTGAGAGAACAATTTGAACTAGGCCTGTTTGAAAATCCTTACGTGGACCCAAACCGTGCCGCTTACATCGTGGGGAATGCTTCTTTTCAACGAAAGGCTGACCTAGCCCAACGGAAATCAATCGTACTGCTTGAGAACAAATCCGTTCTCCCTCTTGCACAACCCAAGGGACAAGACACCCTTCAAATTTTTACGATGGGGATGAATGCTGCCTTGTTTAAAGATCGTGCTTGGGCAAATTACAAAGTGACCACAGGAGAATACAACAAATCCAAAGGTGAAAAACTACCGGCCATTTCGAAGGATACAGATTTTGCAATCATCCGAGTTCAGATCACGAATGACCCGGGAACTGATCGACGGTTTGGCGGAGCTCTTCCTGAGGAGCTCAACTTTCTATCCCTTTCCGAAATGGCAAAATCCAAGTCTTGGAAGATCTCCCCGTCTTTGGAAGACATCCAGTCTGTGATGGAAACACTGGGGCCCGAAAAGACCATTTTGGCCATTGACTTCCGTCAGCCTTACGTCCTGGATGAAGCAAGCGGCGTACTCAATGCGGGTGGGCTTTTGGCTACTTTTGGGGTAAGTGATGCTGCCCTCATGGACATCATTATGGGCAAGTTTAATCCCACAGGAAAGCTTCCCTATGCATTGGCCAAAACCTCTGCTGCTGTCATCGCACAAGAGCCCGATGCGCCGGGTTACCCTGAAAAAGACACCTTATTCCCGTTTGGCTTTGGGTTAAACTATAAATAAAAAGGAAAAGGCAGATCATGCCTGTGGTATTCCATTTAATCTAACCCAAACAATTTTCCCTGAATTTTCTACAGAAAACCAATACCTTACCCCAATTCAAACCCAAAAAACCTCAACCCATGCACTGCTTGTTCAGATTCGTCTTAACAGCCATTGCCCTGACTATTTCCATTCAGGCATTTTCTCAAGATGGCACCATCTACCCACTCGAAAATCCCGCCGAACCTAGGGCTATTTTGCTGGGAACGGGCGGTGTAGAAAATCAACCCGCTCCTGAAACTTGGTTTCGGCAGTGGGGCGATCCCATGGCACGGAATATCTCCACAGCTACCTTGACTCCTTTCCTCCCAGAACCAGGCAAGGCAAATGGCGCTGCGGTGATCGTGGCACCGGGTGGCGGCTTTAGCTGGCTTTCCATGGGAAATGAAGGATGGGAAGTAGCTGAAGCGCTTGCCAAAGAAGGAATTGCAGCCTTTGTACTCAAATACCGACTCAATCCTACTCCTCCATCTCTGGAAGACTTCTCTGCTTGGATGAACCGACCAAGACCTGCCGCTCCTGCACCACCTGCTTCTGGCACCCCGGCATCCGCTCCACCCGCTCCTCGACCTCCACAGCGTGACCTAACCAATCAGCTACAAGACGCAGAGGCGGCGTATGCGATGATTGTCAGCCGAGCCAAGGAATGGGGAGTAGACATCAACCGCATCGGAATGATCGGTTTTTCCGCGGGAGCTGGGTTGACCATGCATGCCACGCTGAATTCCAAAACGATGAAACTGGCCTTTATTGGCCCAATCTACGGAGGCATGGGACCTGTAGAAGTACCTAAAGATGCTCCTCCGATGTTTAACGTAATTGCGACTGATGACTTCCTATTTCAGGGACAAACAGGAATTATCGAGTCTTGGTACAAAGCTGGTCGGCCTGTGGAATTTCATCTTTACCAAAACGGCGGCCACGGCTTCGGTCTTGGCAACCCCAACCGCACGAGCAACCGCTGGTTTGATGCTTTTATGCATTGGCTGGAGGTGAATCAGTTTTTGGTCAAAGGATAAAAAATCATACCCTTCAAAAAAGCCCAAATCTGAGCCGAATCTTCAGATTTGGGCTTTTTTAGTTAACAATCGAGGATTTGACGAGTTTTGGATTAAAGAAAAAACCGACTTTAAACCGCTTACCCTATGCCCAAACGCACCTCTATCAACGATGTAAACCGAATGGAGGATCTTAATGAACTGGATCGGCTGGTAAAGGATAAGCGAAATGAAAAACGAGCTGATGCCAAAAAAAACCGAAGAAACAGGCACTATGTCAACCTGCTTATCCGCCATCAGCTTACCCATGGTGACCTTGCTGACAACGACGGATAAGCCTAGTCAAATAAGTTGGCTAGAAAATCACGAAGTACCTTTTCCAAATTTCCGCTTTCCATCTACTGCTGCCCCACCTTCTCAAACACCAAAAAGTGCTGAATTTTCATAAACTGACCGTTTTGGACCAGTTTGAATCCGTTGGCAGTCAATTCTTTTTCAGCTTGCTTGACCGTCATTTTGTGCAGAGGTTTGATGGCTACTTCCGGGTCTTCTCCCCGGAATTCAATCAATAAAAGCTTACCCCCAGGTTTTAAAGATTGGCGGATCGAAGCGAGCATTTCCACCGGAAACTCAAGTTCGTGGTACACATCCACCATGATCGCAAGGTCAATGGAAGCTGCTGGAAGGTTGGGATTTTTCTCCGTACCCATCACCGGAACCACATTCGAAAAGCCAAGCTCTTTTGACTTTGCCTTCAGGTAATTGATCGCCTGATCCTGGATTTCCACTGCATAAACCTTGCCTTTAGGGACTTTTGGAGCAATCTTAAACGTGTAATGCCCAGATCCGGCACCGATATCCGCCACCACGCTGGATTCGGTCACGGGGAGATTTTTGATGGCCAGGGATACGCTTTCCTCCTGTTCTCGACTTCTTCTCTCGAGCCAAGACATTCCCTCAAATCCCATCACAAAGGAAATTTCCCTTCCCATATAGACCTTACCAATCCCATCATAGCTTGGGGTTTTGTAAGTATAGACAGGTGCATTTGGCTTTTGTGCCAGCACTCCTTCCGAAACCATCAGCAGCACTCCCGCGATTATCCCTACGATTCGATTTTTCATCTTTCCTCTTTTGAATTGACAACCCTTTTCGGAAACCGGGTGTTTGAAAACGAATTCTTTTCCATCCAGCAGTTTTACCCTCTAAACAAAGTCTTACCATTTTTGTCGACATAATCGAGTCATTTATCCCCATATTTTGAGCAATTAGTCTATTGGTCCTTTTTGAATACACCTTGAAATCAAGCAATTATTCAATCATTCAGTATATTCAAATGAGATTTTACCAAATAAAATTGCTTCGTTTAAAATTCTTACAGAAATTTCTTTCAAACCCTTTCATCTCACTATGAAAAAATTAGCCTTTCTACCCGTTGCCGCCTTGGTTGGGATTCTTTTCCTCCAGGCCAATCCAAAACCTGAAGCAGACACTTTTCACGCCATGCAACCCGAAGCACCGGCTTTGCCTGCTGATGTGAAAGCCATCGTGCAGCAAAAATGCTACGGCTGTCACAACCCGCAATCCAAAAATGAAAAAGGTAAGGCCAAGCTGGATTGGGATGCTTTAGAAGCTGCCAAGAAATCCAAATCCCTCGCCACGATGGGCAAAATCAAAGAAACACTCGAGGAGGGCACCATGCCTCCCGCACGCTTCTTGGAATCCAACCCTGACAAAAAACTAACCGCCGAAGAGGCCGCTACCCTGATGCAGTGGACAACCGGCAAAAAGAAATAAGCGATGAAAGTCTGGCAATACCTGACCGGTGGACTGGCAGTGATTGGAATAGCGATTCAATTGGTGCCCAATGAACTGCCCGCTGTAGCAACCGATAATCCCGGCGACCTCATAGGTTCAGGCGTAGTGGACGGAGAGGTGGCAGGCCTTTTGAAAAAAGCCTGCTACGATTGCCACAGCAATGAGACCAAATACCCTTGGTATTCCTATGTGGCTCCCGTTTCGTGGCTGGTAGCCAAAGATACCCGAGAAGGACGCGAGGAACTCAATTTTTCCAATTGGACGAGCTATGACATGATGGAAAAGTTGGAAAAACTCGATGATATCGCCATCGAAGTGGGCGAAGGTGAAATGCCGATGAAAATCTACACCTATATCCATTCTGAGGCAAAAATCAAAGACTTGGATCGCAAGAAACTCATCGAATGGGCTGAAGCAACCATGGATGTGGTAGCCGAAGAAGAGGATAGCGAAGCTGGAGTGGAATAAAGCTCGCTCAATTTTGAAAGCACAGAAAAGGGGAATCAGAAATGGTTACCCTTTTTCGTTTTATGTTCATTCAAAACACATGAAAGCCATCCTTCGAAATCTCCTGATTCTTCTTTTCCCGTTCGCGCTGATGATTCTAGTCAATGAGTACTCGCGAGGGAAAATCCAAGCCAGCACTTACCAAAGCCGAGGGCAAGACACCATCAACTCCGCACAGCTAGACCCTCAAAAATGCACTTGGGCCTGCCATAACGATACTGGATTTTGTAAAGCCCACCATGTGAAATTTGACAGCCGCCACTTCCCCTACACCGATCCACTCTATTTCGGCATGATCACCGTCCTAAAAGGATTTGGGAATTATGGACTGGCCAATATCCTCCTGTTGGTGCTCTTCTTCCCGATTTTGATCTACCTGCTGCTGATCAAGTCACTCCACATCCAAGATCAACTCAACAAACTCCGAAAATCATGAATCAACTCCTTCAGCTTGCCTATTGGCTATATAATTACTGCACCGACTTTGTGATCAACGCAGCCAATCTGCTGAACCTTTCCTACTACGAGGTGAATTTCCTGCTATTCATCATCGGCTACCCTGCCCTGATTTTCGGAACTTCCTTGCTTTATTTGATCCAAAGGTGGAAACGGAAACAAGTATCAAATTCAATGAACAATGAGCAAATTCAATGATCAATTATCAAACTCAATGAGCAATGATCAAATTCAATGAGCAAAAATCTAATTCAATGAACATTAATCCAACTCAGGGCTCAAGAGAGGCACAAACCCCAGAATTGAAAATTGGCCATTGATCATTGGTAATTGACCATTGTCCATTGGTAATTGATCATTGTCCATTGGTAATTGATCATTGTCCATTGGTAATTGATCATTGTCCATTGGTAATTGACCATTGTCCATTGATTATTTTAACCCCAAAAAACCTCACTAATGAAGAAAAGATACCTCATCCTACTCGCGCTTTCACTTTGCAGCAGCCAAACTTGGGCTCAGAAAAAAGTCAAACAACCCAAAAACATCATCCTGATGATTGGCGACGGCATGGGTGTTTCCCAGATTTATGCAGGGATGACCGGCAATTTTGGACAGCTCAATCTGGAGCGCATGCCTGTAGTCGGATTTCATAAAAACCAGGCAAGCAATGCCTTCGTGACCGATTCGGCAGCCGGCGCCACTGCTTTTTCCTGCGGAGTAAAAACCTATAACGGCGCCATTGGAGTCGATGCAAACGGTAAATCCGTACCTACGATTTTGGAAATGGCGGAGCAAAATGGCCTCGCTACAGGACTTATCGCCACCTGCTCGATCACGCATGCGACGCCGGCCAGCTTTATCTCTCATCAGCCTTCCAGATCATTGGACGAAGACATTGCCAAGGACTTTTTAGCGACGGATATTGATGTATTTATCGGAGGAGGAAGGAAGTTTTTCGCCAACCGAAAAGACGGGCTCAACCTAGTCGACTCGCTCAAATCCAGAAACTACCAAATCGCCAATTCCATCGAGGAAGTTCAACGGGTGAAAAGTGGGAAACTCGCCGCCTTCCTTGCTGATGAACAGCAAACCCGAGTATCTCAAGGTCGAGGTGACGAACTCGTCAAATCCACCGAAACAGGTCTCGAACTTTTAAAATCAAACAAAAAAGGGATGTTTCTGATGATCGAGGGTTCGCAGATCGACTGGGGAGGTCATGGGAACGACACCCAATACATCGTGGAAGAAATGATCGATTTTGACAAGGCGATCGGAAAGGTGCTAGACTTTGCCCAAAAGGACGGAAACACGCTCGTGATCATCACGGCAGATCATGAGACAGGCGGTTTTTCGGTGAACAAGGGTGACACCAAAACGGGAATGGTCGAAGGAAAATTCACCACCGGAAGCCACACAGGAGTGATGATTCCTGTGTTCGCCTATGGTCCGGGGTCTGAAAAATTTGCCGGGATCTATGAAAACAACAGCATTTTCCATAAAATGGTAGAAGCATTTCGCTTCAAACAATAACCCCATTCTTGCCATGGATCGATCCCAAAACTTTCCTAATGAAGTCCAGCGACTCCTCGAGATTATCCGAAAAACCGGCTTGGAAGAAACGGTAAAGTGGGGAGAGAAGACATTTACTTACCAAGGAAGAAACGTCGTGGGCTGTCTTGGATTCAAGAACCACTTTGTGCTTTGGTTTTACAACGGGGTGTTCTTATCCGATCCCTATCAGGTCTTGCAAAATGCTCAGGAAGGAAAGACCAAGGCAATGAGGCAGTGGAGATTCCAGTTAGCTGATGAAATCGACGAGGTCAAAATCCTCGAATACCTCCACGAAGCCATTCAAAATGAGGAGCAAGGCAAAGTCTGGAAACCAGAAAAATCAGCTGAACTAGAGGTCCCTGCTCTCTTCCAAGAAAAACTGGATCAAGACCCGCAGTTAAAATCCTCATTTGAATCCCTGAGCCCTTTCAAGCAAAAAGAGCATTTGGAATACCTGGTCACTGCCAAACGGGAGGCGACCCAAATCAGCCGAATGGAAAAAATCATCCCGATGATCCTGGATGGAAAAGGATTGAATGATAAGTACAGGTAGTGAAGGGAGACCGAAGACCGAAGACCGAAGAATTCCGGGGACCGAAGACCGAAGATTTCCAAAAACAAGGCTTTTACATAGTCTTCTGACCATCTAAAATGCTACCCTCAGGATTCCGTGAATTAATGATTTAAAAAGCGAAACCACTGAAAAAGAGAAAGCCTCCCGAGATTCGAGAGGCTTTCTTGATTAAGCACCGAGGAGGATTTCCAGATCGAGTTGGTCTTCGACTTTGACCAGTCCCCCAAACTTGCTTGGTGGACTGAGGTGAAGCAGATCAAAGTTGAGTATCAATTTTCCACTCAATCCTTTCGGACTCCGCTCGAGCATCAGATCCGGAAACTCCAGCTTTCTTCCTACCAGATTCAATGTCAAGTGACAAAAGATCTTGCCTGATTTTTCTCTGAAGTTGGCCACTTTCACATAAGCGAAAGGATAATCATCTGCTTTGAGAGTAGACCGGAAGTCGCTGTTGAGCAGGAAATTTCCGCAGGAAAAGCTCTTTACGGGAATTTTAAACTCGAGGCCTCTTCGTACTTCTGTGGTATTCAATCTGAGGGTATCTGCCATTCCTACCCTTGAAAAATCACAGTTGAATTTACCGACTGAGGTATATCCACTGACCTGGATTTTCTGTTGGGTGATGACCAGTTCTTTTCTCTCCTGGATTCCAGAAGAGAAAAGAAGCAGGACAAGGAGAGCGAGAATACGCATGGGTTTATATTCTTAATCTTCGATTAGAAGCCGATGACACCTTCGATCATCAAGCCATTGAATTTACCGCCATTTCGGATATCATTAGCCGCAAATCCGCCATAGTTTTGAACTACATATTCCACTTTGGCCAGGATGTTTTTGGAGATAAACCAGCCACCGCCAATCTGAGTACGGTCTAGAGTCACATCCAATCCGCTACCTGCCAATTTACCTTTCACTTGGTTGTATCTGCCGGCAACGTAGAAGTTTTCATTCATTCCGAATCTGTAGACCAAATCTCCGCCAAACTGATTCCAAGTTCTGTCTACAGTCTCGTTAGATGCCCGCCCTTTGGAAGTTTCGAAGTTACCGAAGAGCTCCAAACCTTTGAATTTCAAGAATGGATTGATCACAGTAGCAGTGATGTTATCAGTCTGACCTGGGTTGATTCGGCCTGAGGTAAACTGGGCAGTGGTAGTCGCCAAGGTATTTTCCATCACGAGGTAGTATCTGGAACCGGCACGGTCACCACCGTAGAGGGTATTTCTGGCAGAGCTAGAGGTAGTGTAGATCGAACCGGTCACTCTCAATCTCAAGTCATCAGATAGCTGCTTGTCGTAACCTACTTTACCGATCCAAGACAAAGCTCGGTCTTTAGGTCTGGTGATACCGCCTTGGATTTCACCACCGGTCACACCGGCTACCAGGATAAATCCGTTGTTTTGGAAGGTCAAGTCACCGCCGACTTCTGTAGTGAAAGCGTCCATGATGTAGTTACCGACAAATGGGTTGTACATCGCATTACCGTTGTCTGTTCTTCTAAAGTGAGCATCGCCATAGTTGATTTCCATGTGACCTACTCTCAGAGTCAAGTATTTTGAGAACCACTCCGGATTTCCCAAGAATGGCAGTTTGTCAAATTGAAGGTAACCGCCCTTTACCCATGTCTCCTGATGGTGTCTGGATGACAAGTAGGTAATCAGGTTCAAACGTACACCGTCCATTACTTCCACGTCAATGTTGAGGTTTGCAGTAGCCAGGTTACTACCGGTACCGATTTCAACAAGTTGGTTGACGTTGACACCATTAGTAATTACCGGTGTAGCTTTATTCTCATGACTGAGGCTTTGTAGTTGCTGGGCAAAATGTCCCCCAACGCGTACTTTGACACCTTCGAAGGCCACAGTATCCTGCTTGCCTGTTTCGAAGATATTTACACCTCTTTGATCATAAGGTCTCCAATACTGGACATCTCGCTGTAGTCCTTGTGCCAAACCTGTAGCAGAAATGCCAGCTGCGAGGAGTGCGGAAAATAGATACTTCTTCATAATTATATGGATTAAATGGTGGGTTGAAATGTAGATTTAAAGGAAAGTTTGATGTCGTCTTCTGTTTTGACCGTACCCATCAGTGCTGTAGGAGGAGTCACATTGAAGTTGGTCAACTTGGTGGCCATATTGCCTTCGAAGGTGAATTTCCCAGCACTGGAGGTCATTTTCACAGGGATACTTACCGGCTTGGTTACTCCTGCAATGGTGAGGTCGCCTTTGGCCACGAAAGCTGTTCCGCTGCCGGTCAGTTCTTTGAGCACAAATCGGATCTCTTTATTTTTCGCCGTATTCAACGCCTTGTACGCATTGGTATCGAGACCTTTTGTTCCGCTTTTTAGCGTTTCGGCTTGTAGGGAAATGCTAAGGGTTTTGGCTGTTTTGAATTGCCCACCTTCTACTACAAATAGGCCTTCTCCCGAGGCTGAATTTGAAATCATGTGCCAATCATGAAGCGTCGATCCGCCGTCTACCTTAAATTCAGGCGATGCAGAAAGTACATATTTGGTTTGGGAGAATCCGTTTATTGATCCTAGCAGAAGCAGAGCGATCAATAAGATTAAAGGGTTGGAGTTGGAAATTTTCATCATCATTAGGCTTGATTTGATGATGCTAAACTCCGAATGAACGGTTGCTAAATGGCTGACAAAAGTCAGTTAAACCCATGATTGATCACAGAGCGAAAAATGACTTTATGGAATTTTATATGGTTTATTCTAAAAAACAGACAATTAGAAGAACAAAAACAACATACATCCACATATAAAGTAATTTTATTCTGTTTATAAATTTTTTTCAGAATAAAACTCAAGAATAACTATCGTTTACTCTAAAAACGAAATAAAATAGTGTTTTTGGAAATAAATTGATCTGTATATCCGCTTTCATACCAGTAGCCAAACAAAATGATGTTTTAAGATCACTTCGGACAGCTGTGGACTGTTGACTGTTGTCTGTGGACGATTTTCCGCAACTATAAATTCAAATTTTCACCTACTGGCATCACTGCGGATAATCATATAAATTAAATTCTCACGCTTACTTGAAAGCCTCCAAAAAACCCTTTTTCAAAGCTTTTTCGCGATCAAAAAGCAAGGGGTAATTGGTGCGTCCTCTCACAGGCCAGTTATTTAGCCAGCTCCTGCCGTCATGCAGCCCCCAGAAGGTAACCCTGGAAATTTTATCCGAATGTTTCTTAAAAAGTCGGAAAAGAGCCACATATCTGTCCACTAGTTTTCGCTCCATCTCAATTGGAAGTCCATTTTTGTAGGGGTTCCATTCTTCTGATTCTGCGAAATTGATATTCAAGTCAGCCCCCTCTACCTCACCTGGTCTAGGCAAAACCTCCACATCCAACTCAGTCACGTGCACTTCAAATCCTGCCTGATGAATATCCAAGATCGCCTGTTCGATCTGATCCAAAGAAGGCGAATCGACTCTATAATGGCCTTGCATGCCTATCCCATCGATTCGCACGCCCTGTGCCCGGAGTTTTTTGGCCATCGCCAGGATAGCTGCTCGCTTGGCAGGCTTCCATACATTGTAGTCGTTGTAATACAGCTCCGCATCAGGATCAGCAGCATGAGCTTTCTCAAAAGCAATTCGGATGTAATCCTCTCCGATTAGGGAATACCAATGGGTTTTTCGCCAAGTTCCGTCATCTTCAAACGCCTCATTGACCACATCCCAACCGTCAATTCTGCCATTGTACCGCCCTACCACAGTTTCGATGTGATCCTCCATTCGGTCGGTAAGCTCCTTTGCACTTAGAAATTGCCCTTCCTCATTTTGAAAAACCCAAGCCGGGGTCTGCTGATGCCACACCAGCGTGTGTCCTACAATAAAGGCTCCCATTTTTTCTCCCAAAGCGACAAAAGCATCTCCAAATTCAAAGGAATATTCTCCGTCTTTGGGATGAACAGGACCCCATTTCAGGCCATTTTCAGCGGTGATGGAATTGAAATGCAAGCTCAACAAGGAATCGGCTCCGGCTTCCCTCCCAGTCACCTGAGCCAAATTGACCGCGGCACCGAGGTGAAAATCATCTCTAAAATAATCCTTCAGCCCTCTATTTTCCACGGTGGAAGAAGCTGAAAATAAGAGAAAAAGCGCGAGAAGGAAAGCGAGTCTTATCATCCTGAAAAGTAAAAAACCTGCCTCATTCGAAGCAGGCTATTTAAAAGATTTTTAGACCGTTGGATGAATTAAGTGGAAAAACTCGTAAGACTTGGCTAACCGGAATGTTACACCTAAAAGGAAGAATCAATCCTTGCCGCTACTTCCCTTAAACTGATCCTCCTTGTAGGCAAACAGGACATTGAAGGTGGTCAGCGAACCATAGCAACGCGTAATGTACTGCTGCAATCCCACCCGATCTTCGTCGTCGAGCTTGGGGTGGTTATTGATATTTTGCTCTAGGACTCGAAGCTTTTCTCGTACCATCACAATTTTGTGAAAGAAGGTCTCAATCGGAATCTCTTTTGGCTGGAGGCTTTTGTCATACGGTTCGATGACAAGGTTTCCCCCCATCCATTTACCGCCCAGAGGCACCAAAGGCGCGCGTTCGGAAGTGGCTTGAAGCGCTTCTCGGATGGCTTTTTCGACATCCTTCATCGTGAGCATAGGAAAGTCGGGCACTTTGGCCTCTTCCACCGTAAAGCCTTCATAGTCTCTTGCTAGAGTCTTTACCTCCTCTGTCGAAGAAAAATAAATCTTGTAATACGTGGCATCCACAGAGACAATCACTCCTGACCCAAATTTGGGATGGCCGATGCGGCTACCTACCGCTAATTCACTTGCTGACATGGTGTATTATGCTAAAGTTGTAGCTCGAAAATAAAAATAATGTATCTGATTATACGCTATTCTGCCGGCAAACGAATATTCCTCTGATTTTGAGTTTGGAAGACCGAAGACCGAAGACGGAAGAAGTCAAAGAATTGGCTTTTAGTGGTTCATTTGAACTAAGGAAAGCTACTAGCAATGTTCCGAATATCCTTGCTAAAGGGATTCTCTTCTCAGATTTTAAGATATTTTCGATTGTAAATCTTCTAAGTTCACTTGCTTCAATCTTTTCCCAATCTGTAAAACAGTATATTTTGGCCACAACTCGAATTAGATGAAACGTATTCTTCCCAACCTCATTTCTGCTTTCCTCGGCTTCACCTTTTGGGGTGCAGGCATGTCCAAGCTCTATGCGGGCTATCAGTTTATCGGATGGATTGGTCCTCGATGGCTAGTCGAAAGGCTTGCAGAGTATGACCTCGGGCTTTTTGCCCAATTCATCGCCCTGAGTCAAATAGTCATCGGATTTATGCTGCTCACGACGAGGTTCAAACTCATGGGAGGAATCATGCTCGTGCCGATGCTGGTCAATATTTTGATGGTCACCATTTCCCAAAACTGGGCTGGCACTCCTTATGTCCTTGGGGTCTTGCTCATCATGAATACAGCTGTTCTCTGGTCCTACCGTGACTTTGCCAAACCACTTCTTAACGAAAGCTTTCCAGCAAACCCGTCTCGAACCCCGCCGATCCGTACATGGGCTGGGCACTTGGTCTGGGCCAGTGGACTGGGACTTAATCTGCTTTCTATCCCTGTCTCCAAAGAGCAACTTTACCTAGCCTTTGCGCTTTCTGCCGTCGGGGTGGCGCTGGGCATTTTATCTTTCAGGGTAGATCGGTATTTTCTTCAAAAGTCACCTACTACCCCAGTTCATCCATGAGCGACAGCATTTTCAACCTCCTGCTTTTCCTCCATATTTTGGGTGGCTCGACTGGTCTTTTCTGTGGACTTTTGGTTTTTATCCTGAAAAAAGGAACTCGCATACATGCCAACTTGGGCAAAGTTTTCATTCTGGGCATGCTACTCACAGGCATCACTGCCCAGATCATGGCGGTGATTCATCCCAATGCCTTTCTGTTTATGGTAGGCGTATTTACCCTTTACCAAGTGGGTTCGGGCGCTCGGGCGATCTACACCAAAAGCTTCCGAGCACATCACTCGATTGATCGCTTCCTCCAGTTTGGGATGATCATCGCAGGAATCATTCTGATTTTCTTAGGGGTAAAAAGGCTACTGACCGGAGACTTTTTTGGGATTGTCTTTGTGGTTTTCGCAGGAATAGGTTTGCTGATGGCGCTACAAGACCTTCGATCTACTGCTACTCCCCACGATAAAAAAGCCTACCTCCGAAAGCATCTTCAGCGACTGGGAGGAGGATTTATCGCTTCGGCTACGGCATTTTTGGTGGTCAACTTGCGGGAACTCCCCGATTGGCTGCCTGTTTGGGCGCTTTGGCTTTTGCCTACGATCGTGATTTCTCCGTTACTATTTTATTATTCCAGAAAACACCATACTAAACCCTCCCATCCCACGCTATGAATCTCTATCCCTACCTCAACTTTGACGGCAAAGCCGAAGAAGCCATGAAATTTTACCAGTCCGTACTCGGAGGCGAATTCGAAGGTGGAATCAGCTATTTCGGAGAAATCCCCGGAATGGAACTCCCCGAAGAAGAAAAGACCCGAGTGATGCACGCCTCGCTCAAAATCAGTGATTCTGTCAAAATCATGGCTTCCGACACCAGCCCCAGCATGGGACATCGTTGGATCAAAGGCAACCATAACTACATCTCCATCAATGCCGACAGCAAGGACGAGGGTCAGCGCATATTCGACCAACTTTCAGCTGGAGGTAAAATGGAAATGGAGTTCCAAAAGACCTTTTGGGGCGCCTATTTCGGCAGCTTCGAAGACCAATTTGGGATCGGTTGGATGGTGAATTATGACCTGAAAGCGGGAGAAGAATAGGCGATTTCGGATTTAGGATGTCGGATTTCGGACGGTGGTCCTGAACCGAAATCCGAAATCCCATATCCGAAATATCCCTGCTCTGTTTTGATTCAAGTATCCAGCAGCACTTATTTGCACTTCAAACGACTCACACCTAATGATCAAACTCGCCATCCTCGCCTCCGGTAGCGGTTCCAATGCGGAAAAAATCATGGAACATTTCCAAGGTTCTACCCAAGCAGAAATCGCGCTTATCGCCTCCAACAAAGCGGACGCGTTTGTACTTGAGAGGGCGAAAAAATTTGGAGTTCCCACCTTCACCTTTTCCCGAAAAGAAATGGAAGCGGGACAGCTTTTGGCTAAACTCCAGGAAGAACAAATCGATTGGGTGATCCTAGCGGGGTTTTTGTTAAAAATACCGGAGGAACTGATTCGCGCCTTCCCCAATCGAATGGTGAATATTCACCCGGCACTGTTACCCAAGTATGGGGGAAAAGGAATGTACGGACACCATGTCCACGAAGCTGTAAAAGCGGCAGGAGATACCGAAACAGGCATTACCATTCACTTGGTCAACGAGCATTACGACGAGGGAAAGATCATCTTTCAGGCAGCTACTCCCGTGACCCCGGAAGACACGCCTGACTCGATCGCCCAAAAAGTGCATGCCTTGGAGCACCGGTATTTTCCGGAGGTGATTGAGAGTTTGGTCGGATGACGGATGTCGGGTGTCGGATGACCGATGACCGATGATGGGAGACGGAAGACAGAAGACCGGAGACCGGAGACAGAAGACCGATGCTTCGACTACCTCGATAAACTCGGCAGCCAAAGCTCGGTGACAGATGTCGGATGTCGGATGTCGGATGATGGGAGACGGAAGACCGAAGACCGGAGACGGCAGAGGGAAGCTTCTAGGTTCAGCACTAGTGGAGAAAGGTGAAAAATGCTAGGATGCCGTCCTTCGTATTTCGTACTTCTTACTTCCTTCCTCGTACTTCGTATTTCGTACCTCGTAATTAGTCTGTAGTGGATATAAAATCAAACTGAAACAAGATGCAAAGCAGCAACCGCGTCTTTATCGCCACCAGCTTGGATGGGTACATTGCTGACTCCAAGGGCGGAATTGACTTTTTGGACACTTTTCCCGAGATCAATCAGATTGACTCAGGTTATGAAAAGTTTATGTCAGAGATCGATGCACTCGTGATGGGCCGGACTACCTTCGAGACGGTCTGTGGATTTGACATCGACTGGCCTTACCAAAAGCCGGTGTTCGTGTTGAGTACCACCTTGACAGAAATTCCTGTAAAGGCCAAGGGAAAAGCAGAAGTGATGAAGGGAGATCTTTCGGAAGTTTTGGACCAGATTCACCGAAAAGGATATACTCGCCTGTATATCGACGGTGGCAAAACTATCCAGCGTTTTCTCCAAGCCGATCTGATCGATGAACTGATCGTGACCGTCATCCCGGTTCTGTTGGGTTCGGGAATTTCCTTATTCGGCTCGGTGCAAAATTCCCTGATTTTTGAATGCCGAGAAACCACCCTTTTTCTGGACAAGATTGTTCAGAATCGGTTTGTGAGGAAAAGAAAAGGAGCTTAACTAACTAATTACAATAGTATGATCAACTAGGGATTGTAAAATCCAATTCCAAAGCCTATTTTCCATTTTTCAATTTGACTTTTAATCGAGCATGAACACAATTTTTGTCAAAAACGGATCATTCCGAATCAGGCGCTTGGCGCTGCGAGAGCTCTCATTTGATCCTCAGCTGAAAGTTCAGCTCAAAACCCTCCCTAACGCAGACTTGAACCCCATACTCAACCCTTCGACTCTTCCCTATTCCGACTCGGTCATTTCGTATTCACTTACGTCTTTTAATGGAGAAGTAAAAAAGGATAGGAAAATTTGGATCAGCGAAAAGATAATTAAGAAATACCCGAAACCAGTTTCGCAAAGTACTCCAATAGGCATGCCTTACGAAACTGGTTTTGCAAACACAAACGTTTCCAGCAACACTAAAAAACGACACGACCAAATTAAACCAACAGTAAATTGACAGACAGAATGCCAACCCTTCGCAAAATAAAAAGAGCTGCAAGCCAACGTACAAGCCGACACAATTTGCAGCAGATTTTATTTCCCCACCCGCATCCAAAACCACTCGCCACCCGAATTTCTAACAGGTGACAACTTGAAGGGTACTTTTGAATGGTAAACCGTTTTAAAAACTAACTTTACAGACTCAAAATTTAATCAAGAAATTAAAAAAATGATTATATCAGAAATACTCAAGGATTCAAATTATAAACTGACACAGTTTAGCCAAGAGCAAATACAATCACTCGAACAAAGTATAACCAAAAAGTACGACAAAGCAGGACATTACACAGTTTGCCTTGTTCGAAAAAAGGAAATTAAGCTAACACCAGAAGAAGCTGTTAGACAACTTTATGTTTTGGTACTTCGTGACAATTTTGGCTATTCGACAGACAGAATGGAGCTTGAATATGCAGTTTCTTTTGGACGAGAAAAAAAGAGAGCCGACATAGTAATCTTTGACAAGAACCAAACAACGACACCTTATATCATGGTGGAGTTGAAAAAGCCAAAACTAAAAGATGGAAAAGAGCAACTAAAATCTTACTGCAACGCAACAGGAGCACCAATCGGAATTTGGAGTAACGGAGATTCAATTTCTTACTATCACCGAAAAGACCCAAACTATTTTGAAGATATACCAGAGATTCCAAGAGCCGACCAGAAGCTTTCTGACATTTTAGAAGAACGATGGACAATTGATGATTTAATTCAAAAAGACAAACTCGTTACCGAAAGAAAATCTCTAAAAGATTTGATTTTGGAAATGGAAGACGAAGTTTTGGCTAATGCTGGTGTAGATGTTTTTGAAGAACTCTTCAAACTCATTTTTACAAAGCTATTTGACGAGATGCAAAGCGGTAGAAACCGTTCAAGACATTTAGAGTTTAGAAATTATGGCGACACAGAAACGGAGTTAAAATCCAAAATTCAAAATCTGTTTGACAAAGCAAAACAAAAATGGGAAGGCGTTTTCACGGATGATTCAAAACTTATGCTCACTCCTTCTCACCTTTCTGTTTGCGTTTCAAGTTTGCAAGACGTAAAACTTTTTAATTCCAACCTTGACGTTGTTGATGAAGCCTTTGAATATCTTATTAATAAAAGTAGCAAAGGAGAAAAGGGACAGTATTTTACGCCACGTTATGTAATTGACATGTGCGTAAAAATGTTGAATCCAAAACAAGAAGAAACCATTATTGATACTGCCGCAGGCAGTTGTGGTTTTCCTGTTCACACAATTTTCCACGTTTGGGAGCAAATTTTGAAAAAGAAAGGATTAGACAAAAGTCATTTGTTTACACTGGAAGATAAACCCCAAGAATGCACAGACTATGTAAACGATAAGGTTTTCGCCATTGACTTTGACGAAAAAGCTGTACGCGTTGCCAGAACATTGAATTTAATTGCAGGTGACGGACAAACCAATGTGCTACACTTAAATACCTTGGATTACGAACGTTGGGATGAAAAAACAGAAGATGAAGACTGGATTGATACTTATAATGAAGGCTGGAAGAAACTCAAAAAACTTAGGAAAGATAAAAGTAACAATCGAGATTTTCAGTTTGATATTTTAATGGCAAACCCACCATTTGCAGGTGACATAAAAGAAAGCCGAATACTAGCAAAATACGAATTAGGCAAAAAGGACAATGGGAAATATCAAACTGCAATAGGCAGAGATATTCTTTTCATAGAACGTAATCTTGACTTTTTAAAGCCAGGTGGTAGAATGGCTGTGGTACTTCCACAAGGCAGGTTCAATAACAGTAGTGATAAACAAATTCGTGAGTTTATCGCAGAGCATTGTAGAATCTTGGCAGTTGTTGGATTACATGGCAATGTATTCAAGCCGCATACTGGAACAAAAACAAGTGTTTTGTTAGTGCAAAAATGGGATGATAAACTTTGTCCTAAAGTGGATAATTACCCAATTTTCTTTGCAACTATGCAAGAACCAAGTAAAGACAATAGTGGAGAAAAAATATTTGTTCGTAAAAAAGATTTTCCAAAATCAAAAAAGCAAATAGAATATGAAAATCAAGTTGCGGAACCAGTTGACCATTATGAAGCAAGACCACAAGCATTAGATGAATATCTATTAGATACTCACGGACATTTAATTGTTAAGCATGATTTGTTCAATCATGATGGACTTACAAAAGACGGTATTGCAGAAGCATTTGCAGAATTTGCCAAAAAGGAGAAGTTTAGTTTTTTTCTCTAAGCCCTTTTAACGAAGCAAGGTATAATGCATTGTTAGAAGGGCTTGAAGTGACAATTTTAAACCTGAGCGAATGCAAGAAGGTGATAGACTTTAGAATTGACGCTAATACTTACAAAAAAGATTACTTAAAAACAGAAGCGATAATACAGAATAAAGGCTTTAAAACAATTGAAGAACTCTCAGTTTCAGTTCAAAACTTTGGAGCTTACTCATTGTGCAATCATATTAAATTTTTAGACGATGGAATTCCCTTTCTAATGACAGAAAACATAAGAAACAATTTTATTGATTGGAACATTCAAAAATATGTCGATTTAGAAAGTCACGAGTTGCTTTACAAATCACATTGTAAAAAAGGGCAAGTTCTGGTTACAATGGCAGGAGAATACCTTGGTAGAGTTGCAGTTTACGATAAAGATTTTGTTTGCAGTTCCAACCAAGCAATAGCTAAAGTAACCCTTACACAAGGGTTAAATCCATATATAATCTCTACTTTTTTAAATACAAAGTATGGACAAAATCAAATAAATCGATTGAAAACGATTACGGGACAACCAAACATAAATATGTCCCTAATAAAAAGTTTGAAAATCCTATATTTTGACAAGGTTTTTAGTAATGCGATTAAGGAATTGATTAACAAATCTGAACAAAATCGAGAAAAATCTAAACAAACCTATACGGAGGCAGAAAACATCTTACTTCAAGAAATCGGGGTGCAAAACTTCGAGCCAAGCAAGGATCCAGTAAATATAAAGAGTTTTAAAGAAAGCTTCGGAATAACAAAAAGACTTGACGCAGAATATTATTTAAAAAAGTATGAACAGATAGTTGTAAAAATCAAGCTGCAAAAACACGATATACTTAACAACATTGTAGAAATTTCGAAATCAATAGAACCTGGCTCAATTCATTATTCAGAAGAAGAAGGTTTGCCATTCTATAGAGTATCAGACTATAATAAATATGGTCTAAGCAAACCTGACAAAGAGCTTACATATTCGTTTGTGTCAGACAATAAAGAATTAATCGAAAAACTCAAACCCAAAAAAGGTACAATACTTTTTAGTAAAGACGGTAGCGTTGGAACAGCTTATTTGTTACGTGATGATTTAGACGGAATTACTTCTGGAGCAATCCTTCACTTGAAAGTAAAGAACAGCAAAGAAATTCTGCCTGAATATTTGACTTTAGCTTTAAATTCCAAGTTGGTTCAAATGCAAGCTGAAAGAGATGCAGGAGGTTCAATTATTCTACACTGGAGAAAAGAAGAAATTGAACAAGTTGTTGTTCCAATCATTGAAATCACAAAGCAGAAGCAAATAGCTGAGTTGGTAGAAGAAAGCTTCAAACTAAAAAATAAAAGCGAAAGACTTTCGGAAATCGCAAAAAAAGCTGTTGAAATAGCTATTGAAACTGATGAAGCGACAGCTATTAAATTTATAAATGACAAAAGTTAAGATGGCAACAAAATTACATATAGACAATTGGATTGCTAAAGCTGAACCAGATTTTTATACAATGTTTGTAAAAGCTTGGATACCTTTTAACGCATGGTATTTCACTGAGTATAATACAAAAAAGGACAGTGTTGCATTAAAAGAAATTCGAAACACAAAGAATAAAATTAGGAATAGAATTGAAGCACTTCTATTAAATGAAGACAACGAATCTAAAACATTTCGATTTAATCTTGCCCAATTACATGTTCAATTGGAAAGCAGACGAATAATGAACTATGGTGCAATTGTCTCGTTTCAAAATATTATTCTTGAAGATTATGTACCATTACCATCAACTGATACAGATAAAAAAGGCAATATTTACAAAGCTATTCCTGATAAAATTGCTGGGTATCGTACTGTAATAGTAACAAAAACTGGAAAAACTTTGATGGACAAAACATTTAACCCTTATGATTTTAATTCCTTATTAAATGAAAATCAATATATATCATTAGGTGACCCCAAAATACAAGAAAAGATTAGGATTTGTTTTGGAAATATAAATCCAGCAAATCCAATAAACATAGTGTCAAAATCAAAAATTAAAAGTGAGTTTATTTTATTAGACAATGACATTAAAGTTCAATTCATTAACGACACTGAATTAATTGCAAAATCATTAATTCAAATTTTATACACATTAAGATGTCTATTATTTCACGGTGAATTAGACCCAACCGAAATTAACCAACCTATATATGAGTATGGCTTCAATATTTTAAAAACCTTGATAAAAGAGTTAAAATAAAATGGCACACATTGCAAATAAAATAGACGCTAAAGACAAGACATTAGCAGAAGTCCTAAGAGGACAACGTTACACTGTTGAATCCTTTCAAAGAGAGTATAGATGGCAAAGAGAACACATAGAAGCTCTAATCAGCGACTTATCTATTAGTTTTCTTAAAAACTATAAAGCAGGTGATACTTTGGAGGATTATGATAGTTACGATTGTTATTACATGGGACCAATTGTTCTTTGTGATGAGAAGAAAGAATTATCGATAGTGGATGGACAACAGAGATTAACATCATTCACATTACTATTAATATTCCTGAAACATGCGCAAGAAAAATTCAATTTAGAAAATGAGCTGATTAAGGATTTAAAACAATTTCTTTACGTTACTAAAGGAGGTAAAACAACTTTAATTTTAAATGTCCCAAATAGAATAAATATACTAGAGCATTTATTTAATAGTCCTGAAACACCCTTTGAACATGCTGAAACTGTAGAGTCATCAAAAGATGAAAAAGTAACGTCTAATTTTCAAGACGAGTCGGTAGAAAATATTATTGAAAGATTTGAAGATATAACCAAGCTTTTTCCAGCAGAAATAAACAACAAAGAAATTTTACCAATTTTCATAGAATGGCTTCTAGAAAAAGTAGTTATGGTGGAAGTAAAAGCATATAGTTTGGAAAATGCCTTTACAATTTTCGAGACAATGAATGACAGAGGCCTTAGTCTAAACTCTACTGAAATATTAAAAGGTATCCTACTTTCCAAAATTGAGGATGAAGCGAAAAGCGAAGAAATGAACAAGTTCTGGAAAGAACGTATTGCAGATATAAAATCTACGACTGGTGCAGATAAAGATCTTGATTTCTTTAGAGCATGGTTAAGAGCTAAATATGCCGATTCAATTAGACCTACAAAGCAAGGTGCAACAAATGAAGATTTCGAATTAATTGGAACGCAATTCCACTCATGGGTAAAGAATAACCCTTCTAAAACCTTTCTAAAACAATCTGATGATTACTACTTCTTCATTCGTTCAGATTTTGATTTCTTTTCTAATCTGTACATTAAAATATTTGAGCTTAAGACAAAAGAATTTGAAGGGTTTGAAGATATTTATTGTTCTAGTTTCTACCCTATTGCCGATTCCCTTAGCTATCCATTGCTTATCTCTCCGATTTCTAAAATTGATGATAGTAATATAATTGATGAAAAAATTAAACTAACCGCTAAGTTTATTGATATATTCACATTAACAAGAGTAATAATAGGAAAAGCAATAACTCAAAGTACGATTAGATACTCAATGTACGAGTTGGTTAAAGCAGTTAGAAATTTAGATATAAAACAATTAAAAGATAGGCTCAATAGTGAGTTAGAGAAATTGGACATTAAACCATATTCCCCTCTAAGTATTTTGCATCGTATGGACAACTGGGGTTTCTATCATTACTTATTCGCTAGGTTACTTTACAGACAGAATCCTGAAAACGACTTTAGTTCATTATTGAGAAGCAAAAAACAAAACTCTCTAATTCTCTATAAGTTTTTTGATATTCAAGACAAACCAATTGATGTTGAAGACATTACTTGGCAGCTTCATTTCAATTCGGTTGCTGGTCATTGCTTGGTAAGACGCTACGACTTGGAAAAAATATCAACAAAAAAAGGTATCAAACTTTTAAATTATTTAGTTATGCAAGGATATATGCCAGAAATGATTGGATACAAACCTGATAATATAGTTGATTTTATAGGCGCCCGAGACCATAGACTTAGAGAACTTATTGTGGATATATTGAAATTCTAATATGCCTACACTTTTGGTGGCACATTTGCAAAACCACGCAAGCCAAGTTTTTCAAAAGAGCCACCAAGACAACGAACCATCATAGAGCAAAATTGACAGACAACAACACGAAAGTGAAGAAGCGCTGACCTCAAACAGCGGTTTTACAAAAAAGCGGGTTAAGTGGGTAATTGAACATTCTACCTAGCATAAATCCCCACCTGAGTGTAGTTTCTTCTTTCAATCTTTGCAGTTCAGATTGGGGCTGGGTGGGATTTGTAATTCCACCCTCATATCCTTCCGGATTTGCAATCCGATTTAAGCAGATTAACATACTTGGCTTAGTCTTCAATCAGAGCTTTGAAGCTCCTATCTCGGCGTAGTTTCTTCTTTCAATCTTTGAAGTTCAGCATAAGGCTGGGTGGGATACGCGAATGCCATCGGGAACGATTCCAGCCTTATATCTTTCCGGATTTGTAATCTCCCTGCTTGACATCGAGGCCTGACCGGAAAAATCAAGAATTGGAAACCAGACTATTCAAAGGTTTCTTTGTCCCTGAAATCAGGCCGAAAAGCGGCAAATATGGGCCTTTTGGGCTACTTTAGGATCACAAACAGAACAGAAAACTCAAATTCATTTTTGAACCCGATTCAGTTTTCAAATCACCAAAACCGCCTAAACGGCTCTGAAATGACCTTTTCTTTAAATATGAATGGTTTTTTCACGGTCTGACGTTGGTGTCCAAGCTAAAATGACTACTTAAAGCAAATTTTCCTGACCAATTAAAATGAAAAATAATCTGTTTTCTGACTTACTATTTTGGGTGTTATTAATTTTTCCAGTAACTGTATTTTCTCAATCGACAGACTTTACAATTCAAGATATAAAGTTTGAAAGTCAAGGCATTACTCTTGCAGGCTCAATTTTAAAGCCAGAAAATCCCTTTGCCGCGGTGGTAATTGTTCACGGTTCTGATCCAGTAAAAAGAGAAATGGAATTCGCAAAACGTCTTGCAAAAAAAGGTATTGCTGTATTGACATATGATAAACGTGGAGTTGGAGAATCAGGTGGTGTATACGTTGGACCATCTGTTGGTACGAATAATATCGACACTACTAATCTTAACTTATTGTCTAACGATGCAAATGAAGCCGTAAAGACATTTCATAATTATATCAAAGACAAAAAAATACCAATTGGACTAGTCGGATTCAGCCAAGCAGGATGGATAATTCCGATTACTGCAAACAAAAATCCGCAAGTCGAATTTATGGTTTTGTTTAGTTGTCCAACAATTACGACTTTGGAACAACTCCGATTTCAGTTTTACACTAACGGAAATATTGATTTTTGGGAAAGTCACACAGACGCAGATGCCCTTGAACATGTTAAAAATGACCCCGACAAGTATCAATTTGTTGCAACTGACCCAAAAACGTCTTTAAATGCTCTTTCAATTCCTGGACTTTGGCTTTTTGGTGAAAAGGATATCCAAATTCCTGTAAAGTTGTGTATAGAGGAATTAAACACATTTAAAGTTCAAGGCAAACCTTTTGAATATACCTTATTTCCAACATTAGGACACAATACTTCCTCTAGCGATAATGCGACACCTTTTGACATTTCAATACAATGGATAAAACAGAAGACAGTGAATAATAAAAAAAATTAAACATCAAAATAAAGCACTGCCAACAAAGAGGGTTTTGCGTCAGGCGGGTTGAAGTGAAAAATTCAACGGCGGTTTTTCAATTGAACTTTAGTAATAATATCGGCTTTTGTGCTCCGAAATCCGCCACTGCACCAAACTCCTAACCGTCACCAAGAAGTAAACCAAAACCCAGCAATTGCTACAGCAAGTGGGTCTTCACTTTCCAAGTTCTCCAATTTTTCACCCTGCCTTTCCGACCATTTTTCCTACCTTTGCGCTTTCCCAAGCGTTCACACCAATCCATTCCCCAATGGCCACCAAAAAAATACAATCTGCCCTCATTTCAGTCTATTACAAAGACAACCTCGAGCCGATCATCGCCCTCCTAAAGAAACACGGAGTAAAAATCCACTCCACCGGAGGCACCCAGAAATTTATCGAAGAGCAAGGCGCAGAAGTGATTCCTGTTGAAGAACTAACCTCCTACCCTTCCATCTTCGGAGGCAGAGTGAAGACCCTCCACCCAAAGATTTTTGGAGGTATCCTCTATCGCAGAGAAAATGAAAGCGATGTAGCCCAAGCTGCGGAATACGACATTCCGGCGATCGACTTGGTAATTGTGGATTTGTATCCATTTGAGGAAACCGTGGCTTCCGGCGCATCCGAAGCCGACATCATCGAAAAAATCGACATCGGCGGGATCTCCTTGATCCGTGCAGCTGCCAAAAACTTCAAAGACGTCATCATCATCGCTTCCAAAAATCAGTACGGCGAACTCGAAGCTAAATTGGAAGCACAGGACGGAGCCACCACGATCGAAGACAGAAGATACTTCGCCGCTCAGGCCTTCCAAGTATCCTCCAACTACGACACCCATATTTTCAATTACTTCAACCGCGCTGAAAACATCCCGGCACTGAAAGTCTCCGAGAGCAAGGCCAAAGCCCTTCGCTATGGAGAAAACCCTCATCAAGCGGCTCATTTCTACGGCAACTTGGAAGATCTTTTCGATCAATTGAACGGCAAAGAGCTTTCTTACAACAACCTGGTGGACGTTGATGCAGCCGTGAATCTGATCGCCGAATTCCCTGACCAAACGGCCTTCGCCATCTTGAAGCATACCAATGCCTGCGGTTGCGCGACAGCGGATACAGTGAAAGAAGCGTATCAGAAGGCTTTTGCAGCCGACACGACTTCTGCCTTTGGCGGGGTATTGGTCACCAACCAACCTGTGGATAAAGATGCGGCGGATGAAATGAATTCACTTTTCTTCGAAGTGTTGATCGCACCTGAGTTTACCGAAGAGGCGCTGACCGTGTTGAAAGGCAAGAAAAACAGAATCCTTCTTCGTCAGAAAATGGATGTGCCAGGCACCAAAATGATCAAAACCTTGCTCAACGGCGTGATCGAGCAGGATAAAGATTTGGCTACCGAAAGTAAGGCGGATTTCAAAGTCGTGACCCAAGTGGCTCCGACTGAAAAAGAACTGGACGCCTTGGTTTTTGCAGCGAAAGTCTGCAAGCACACCAAGTCCAATACGATCGTATTGAGCAACGATTCCCAACTTTTCGCTTCAGGCGTGGGTCAAACCTCTAGAGTGGACGCCCTTCGTCAGGCGATCATCAAGGCTGGAGAATTTGGCTTTGATCTAAAAGGAGCGGTGATGGCATCGGATGCCTTCTTCCCATTCCCGGATTGCGTAGAGATCGCGCACGAGGCAGGAATCACTGCGGTGGTTCAGCCGGGCGGATCGATCAAGGATCAAGACAGTATCGCCTTCTGCGACGCCCACGGCATGAGCATGGTGATGACCGGTGTGAGACACTTTAAGCATTGATCGTCTGACCTTTGAGGTTTTCAAAACCTCGAAGGTCTTGCATAAAATTTCAAAGACCTCCGGTTCGAATGGAATCGGAGTTTTTTCTTTTTTGTCAAACCAGTTGATTTAAAACTGATTAATTTGAGAATTCAATCTTGTTTTCATGGACTTTTTAAATAGAAGTAAATGGGCAAGTACCAAAAACTTTTGATCAAGATCCTTTCTGGAAGCTCAGATTCAAATGTAGAGTTTGACCAGCTTAGGAGATTACTGATTCTCTTGAGTTTCACAGAAAGAATCAAGGGAAGTCATCATATTTTCAGTAAAGAAAACATTGAAGAAATCATTAACATCCAAGAAATTCAGGGGAAAGCCAAACCCTATCAGGTCAAACAAGTAAGAAACCTTATATTGAGATATCAATTAAAGCTCGAGGAAAATGAAAACTGACTTTAAATACGAAATCATTATTTATTGGAGTGAAGCCGACCAAGCTTTCATTGCTGAGGTTCCCGAATTAGCCGGTTGCGCAGCTGACGGAAAATCATACGCTGAAGCGCTGGAAAATGTGGAAGTTATCATTTCTGAATGGATAGAAATGGCGAAAGAATTGGGGAAAACAGTACCCAAACCAAAAGGAAAATTGATGTTTGCCTAACTGACAAAACCAAACAAAAGAAGTCGGAAACAATTTGTGATTCTATAAATTCTAAGAAAATGAAAACCCTGAGAATAAAAGCGTATCCTAAAAACAAGCGGCAAATTCAGTCGATTGCTGATTTTCTCAAAAAGGAAGGAATAGAGTTCGAGATGGTAGAAAAAGAAGAATTCCTTGAATTCATCTCTGAAGTAGAATCAAGCTTAAACCAGGTAAAGCAAATCAAGCTGGGAAAACAAAAAAAAGAGCTTGCAAAAGATTTTTTGAATGAACTATGAGGTAATACTCACACAAGATTTTAAAAAGTTCTTCAAACGGCTTTTTAAAAAGTATCCTTCTTTGAAGAATGATTTAATGAAACTCATTCAGGATCTTGAAAAGGACTATTCTATCGGAACTCCATTAGGATCCAACCTTTTCAAAATCAGAATCTCGATTTCCAGCAAAAACAAAGGAAAATCAGGAGGTGCCAGAGTAATTTATTTTTTTGTAAGCGAAGACAATCAAATCTTTCTGATCCATATTTTTGATAAAAGCGAATTTGAAAATTTACCTAAGGAAACATTCCTTGAACTTTTGAAAAAATCCGGTTTGATCTGATAATGACAAACCAGAATATTATCTGGATGTACTCGTCTCAACTTTTCCAAAGTTCAAAACTTTGGAAAAGTCAGCAACCCCTCCTTTGCAAAACTTAAGCGCCTTCCCAAGCCATTTCTTTTCATTTCCCAAGCCAAATCCCCTATTTTGCAAGGCGAACCCAAAAACTGATTTTCAGGTTCTAACTTCTTGAATCTCGCTTCTTGCATCTCAAAATGAAATCTCACCAACTCAAGCTCTACAACACCCTTTCCAGACAAAAGGAAGATTTTGCACCCATCAATCCGCCTTTTGTAGGAATGTATGTCTGCGGACCGACTGTTTACGGAGATGCTCACCTCGGACATGGCCGTCCGGCAGTCACGTTTGACACCGTCAATCGCTACCTCACTCATCTCGGCTACCGTGTGCGCTACGTCCGCAACATCACCGACGTGGGTCACCTCACGGGAGATGCAGACGAGGGAGAAGATAAAATCGCCAAAAAAGCCAAGCTCGAGCAGCTCGAACCCATGGAAGTAGCCCAGCAATACACGGACACCTACCATCGGGACATGGCGTTGCTCAATACCTGGAAGCCTAGCATCGAGCCCCGCGCGACAGGACATATCCCCGAGCAAATCGCCTTGGTCGAAGCCATCCTCAAGGAAGGATTGGCCTACGAAGTCAACGGTTCGGTCTACTTCGATGTCTTGAAATACAACAACAGCTACAAATACGGGAAGCTTTCCGGCCGAGTCTTGGACGAACTCATCAGCGGAAGCCGAGATCTGGACGGACAAGGCGAAAAGCGCAATTCGGTGGATTTTGCCCTTTGGAAAAATGCCTCTCCTGAGCACCTGATGAAATGGGATTCACCTTGGGGAGTCGGTTTCCCGGGTTGGCACCTCGAGTGTACCGCCATGAGTAGCAAGTACCTCGGAACGCAGTTTGACATCCACGGAGGCGGGATGGACTTGATGTTTCCACACCACGAGTGTGAAATCGCGCAAGGAAATGCCTGCAATCACCGCGATCCGGCCAAGTACTGGATGCACAACAACATGATCACCATCAACGGACAGAAGATGGGTAAGTCGCTGGGCAACTTCATCACGCTGCAGGAGCTTTTCACCGGAAATCACCGATTGCTGGAGCAAGCCTACAGCCCGATGACGATCCGCTACTTCATGCTCACGGCACACTACCGCTCCACCTTGGATTTTTCCAACGATGCCTTAAAAGCCGCTCAAAAAGGCTACAAAAAGATCATCAACGGATTGAGAATCGCCCGAGCCTTGGAGTACACGCCAAGTGCTGAGGTCTCCATAGATCCAGAGCAAATCAAACAAGTAGAAAGCAGCATCACTGCCGCTTATCGCGCGATGGACGATGACTTCAACACCGCTCAGGCGATTGGTCATTTGTTCAACTTGTTGAAAAAGATCAACTCCATGTTTACCGGACAGCTGGCTTCGGCAGCTCTGGGTGAGGAGGTTTTTGCCAAAGTCAAAGAAACCTTCATCACGTTTGTAGTGGATATCTTAGGATTGATCGAGGAAAAAAATGACGTGCAAGACAGCATGCTTGAGCTTTTACTTAAGCTCTACACCGAGGCGAAGACGGCACGTGATTATGGAAAAGTAGACGAAATACGTGCAGGGCTAAAAGCCCTGGGCTTTGTGGTGAAAGACATGAAAGACAAAATCGATTGGGCTTATGAAGAATAGAAACCTGTGGCTGATTGCCCTGTTGATTTTTGCATGGGCATGTTCGGGAGAAAAAACCACCGAAACCACCGTCACTCCGGAAGTTGTCCTCAAGCCCTACCCCACATTCAATGCAGACTCTGCTTACGCTTTTGTGCAAAAGCAAGTCGATTTTGGACCTCGGGTACCGGGTACCAAAGGTCATGCAGCCACCAAAGCTTGGATGATTTCGACCTTGGAAAAATACGGTTGGTCGGTGCAGTCTCAGGATTTTCAAGCTAAGACCTACGATGGATTGACCTGGAACTTGTCAAACGTAATCGCTTCCTACAATCCTCAAGCCACTAAGCGCATCTTGTTGGCAGCACACTGGGACACCCGTAGAATCGCCGATAAAGATACCGAGCGACTCAATGAACCCATCGACGGCGCCAATGACGGTGCATCCGGAGTGGGTGTATTGATGGAAATTGCCCGTACGATTGCCTCACAGGAGTTGAAGCCTGAAGTTGGCATCGACTTGATCTTTTTTGACGGAGAAGATGATGGCGAACCCGAAAACACCCGAGTTTCCAACAACTCACAGATTTGGTGGTGTCATGGTTCACAATACTGGTCCAAAAACAAACACGTGCCTAACTATTCTGCCTATTATGGGATTTTGGTAGATCTAGTGGGTGGAAAAAATGCAAGATTCTATCGAGAAGGCTATTCTCGGCAATACGCAAGCGGAATCGTCTCGAAGGTTTGGGGAAATGGTTCTCATTTAGGCCATTCCGGATTTTTCATCCAACAGGATGCTCCTGAGATTTTGGATGATCATTACTTTGTCAATGCTGTGGGAGGAATCCCTATGGTAGACATTATAGAGTTTTCACCTGAGTTTGGATTTGGGCACTACCACCATACCCACAAGGACAACATGGAGCTGATTGACGCTCGTACCTTGAAAGCCGTAGGTGAAACTGTTTTGTTTACAGTTTATCAGGAATAGCGTTTTTTCGCCAAATCTTTGCTTTATTCGTAATAGCAGACGATTGCATTTTAAGGATAACAGAAAGCACTACTAATGAAATCGAGCATTAAATCAGCCAAAACCAAGGTTAATTGTGGCAGCAATGCGAGATTCTCCCGAATCAAGTTCGGGATTGACTATGTGGCCTCTGAAAAACAAATTCAAAGCACATGAAAAAGGGTCATCAGATCACGATGAAGGAAATCGCCAAGAAACTCGGCGTGTCTGTTTCCACCATTTCCAGGGCGCTCAAAGACTCCCCTGAATTGCATCCTGAGACCAAGCGAAAGATCGTGGAGGCCGCCAAGGAGATGAACTACCAACCCAACCTCCTGGCTCAAAGTCTCCGAATCAGCCGTTCCAAAACTCTCGGCGTAATCGTGCCGGAGATCACTTCGCACTTTTTCGCATCCTGCATCAGCGGTATCCAAGACACCGCAAATAAGCGAGGATACAATGTGATGATCTGTCAAAGCAACGAATCGATTGAGCAGGAAAAAGCCAATATTCGCACCTTGGTCTCCAGCCAAGTGGACGGCCTTTTGATCTCGCTCAGTCGGGAGACCAACCAATTTGAGCACCTCTACGATCTCTACGATCGAGAAATCAACTTCGTATTGTTTGACCGAGTGCAAGAAGATATCCCCGTTTCCAAAGTCACTTTCAATGACGCCGGCGGCGCTTACCAAGTGACCAAGCACCTATTGGAAAATGGATCAAGACGAATTGTCTATGTTTCAGGGCCTGAGGACTTGTACATTTCCAAAAAACGAAAAGAAGGCTACCTCCGTGCACTAGCAGAGTTTGGCGTGCACCAGGACAATTCGCTTATCAAAATCACCGACCTAACCGATGCTGGCAATGTTAAAGTTGCTCGAGATATTCTACGGATGCGCCCGCAGCCCGATGCTGTTTTTTGCATGATTGACCCGGTAGCGGTAGATGTGTTAACCGAATGGAAATCCCAAGGTATACGCGTTCCGGAAGACATCGCCTTGGCAGGTTTTACCAACAATCCTACCTCAGCTGTGGTCGAACCTCCACTGACCACCGTAGCACAACCTGGCTACGAGATGGGCAAACTGGCTGTAAGCCACCTGTTGGATCAATTGGACGGCATCGCCTCTGAGGACCCGATCTCCATTGTTTTGGAAACTACCCTAGTGCCTAGAAAGTCCTCCCAGCATTTTGAAGTAAAAAAGTAATCAGCAAAAAGTTATTAGTTATTAGTTATTAGTTATTAGTTATTAGTTATTGATCTCAGGCGGATAACTACTATTAACTATTAACCATTAACCAAATCCACCCTTCCCATGATCTCCCAACTTACCAAAACCTTTCAATCCTATTTTGCCTCCACGCCACTTGTTGCTTTTGCTCCAGGCCGCCTTAATCTGATTGGAGAGCACACGGATTATCAGGAAGGATTTGTATTTCCGGCCGCGGTGTCTCAGGGGATTTGGGTGGGAATTCAAAAAAATGAATTGACGGTTTGCAGACTGTATTCCATGGATTTCGCCCAGGAGTTCAGCTTTGAGTTAGACTTCATTTCCCCAAAAAATGGGCATTGGGCAACCTATGTGATGGGCATGTGCGCCCTGATGAAGCAGTCAGGCTATGAGGTTAGAGGATTTGACATGGTCATCGGGGGAACAATCCCGGTGGGTTCGGGGCTCTCTTCTTCAGCCGCGCTATCTGTAGCCATTGGCACTGCCATTTCGAGTCTATTTGACTTCCAGATTCCCAAGAAAAACATCGTGCTCTATGCCCAAAAGTCAGAGCACCTTTACGCCGGAGTGAAATGCGGGATCATGGATCCCTACGCTTCCGCTTTTGGGGCAAAAGAAAAAGCGCTCTTGCTGGATTGCCGCATCAATACCCATCAGGAAATCCCTGTTCAGCTTGGAGACTTTTCCCTGATGCTGGTCAACACCAAAGTGAAGCACACCTTGGCGGATACAGCTTACAACAAGCGTCGGGAAGCTTGCGAGGAAAGCGTCAGAATTCTACAAGGGGAATTTCCAGACATCAAAACGCTAAGAGATATTTCAGTAAATGACCTCGGAAAGGTAGAAAAGCTCCTTCCGGCTTATCTTTTCCCAAAAGCCAAACACATCATCACCGAGTGCGCCCGTGTGCATGAGGCGGCTAAAGCCTTGCAAGCGGGGGATTTGGTTTCCTTCGGAAAGCTGCTCAATGCTACTCATCAAAGCCTCAGTCAGGACTACGAGGTCAGCTGTCCTGAATTGGATTTCTTGGCAGAAAATGCCCAAGAACTTGACTTTGTCCTAGGCGCACGAATGATGGGAGGTGGCTTTGGTGGCTGCACGATCAACTTGGTCAAAACCTCCGAATTGGAATCCTTCCAATCCGCACTCAAATCCCCTTACGAACAAGCTTTCCAAAAATCTCCTGAGTTTATTTTGGTGGAGATTGGGGATGGGGCGAGGATAATTGGGTAAAAAAAAAGACCTGCCCGAATTTGAAATTCGGGCAGGTCTATACTTATAAAACCCTACTTTTTACTTCCTCTTATACTTCGTCACCCGCTCGTCTTGGATGACTCCTGACCAGTTGAGTCCGAAGGTGAAATCATAGGCATTGCCGGCAGCATCCACATGGACTTCCATGTCGTGTGCGGTGTCTTCCAGTTGAGTCTCCACCGCTGCCATAGAAGCGGGCAACTGGATCGGAAGCAAGGCCGATGGCTCGTATTTGCCACTGATTAGGTCAAAAATTACCTGATCCTGTACTCCGAAGTGGAAGAATATTCCCTGGACTTCCTTTTCAAACTCGGCCATCACCATCGGATTGGCAGCCTTCACCACCACAAAAACAGGTTTCTCGCCCATCGCTTTTTTGGTGTCGAGGATCGTTTTCAGATCCTGAGCGTTGGCTGTTTCTATGGATTTGTTTTTATAGGACCGGTTGGTCACCGTCGGATCCAAAACCGGATCTCCGGCTGCTAGGCTTTGCTCACGGGCGAGTTCAGCTTTGTAAGGTCCATATTGGAGAGAAATCGGCACGTAGCCATTTCCACCTTTTTCCCGATCCGCAAGATCATAGCCCGTACCTGACTCAGGACTTTCTACAAAAACCAATGCAAAATCCGCTTCTTCAGCCGTTTTCACGAGATCATAGTAGTTGGCCGCAATCTCCAAATTGACAGGATCGATCCATTTTGGTTCAGTCTTGATTCCCCACCAGTTGGTCGTAGAAGGCACATAGCGCTGAGGGATGAAGACCTTCTTGCGCTCCTTGACAGGCAAGGCTTGCGCTTCATTTTTCAGTAGCACCACGGACTTCACCTGCGCATTGTAGCCTTCTTCCATAAAACCTGCATTTCCCACTTTTTGAGCTGTGGCTTGAGGATCGAGGTAAGGATTTTCGAAAAGTCCCGCGTTGAAGATATTGCGAAGCAATCGAACCGCTGACTGCTCGATTCGGGCTCTTGCAGCTTCAACACCCAACTCTTTTTCCATGAGTTCGAAAGCCTCCAAGACCGGAACTTTATCGTTGTTTCCTCCAAACTGATCCCCTCCAGCCATCAAGACTTTGAAATGTCGCTCGGCAATCGAGGCAGTTTCCATGCCCCAAGGCTTTCCTGCAAAGGTATTCACGTTGTCACGCTCATTACCTGTCACCCCCCAATCGGTACACACGACTCCTTCATAGCCATATTCTCCACGGAGCAAGTCGGTGATCAGGTATTTCGAATACCCGTTGGCGACGTTTTCTCCATTTTTATCCTGCCCCACTGAAATGGTATAATAAGGCATGACTGCGGTAGCTTTTCCCGTAGGGCCATTCAGCTTGAAAGCACCTTCGGTAAAAGGTATCAAGTGCTCCGCAAAGTTGTTACCCGGGTACACAGCGAATTTACCATACGCAAAATGCCCGTCGCGACCGCCCTCTTCAGGACCTCCACTTGGCCAATGCTTGACCATGGCATTGACACTGTGATAGCCCCAACCTCCAGAAATCTCAGCCTCGCCCGTGGAAGTCTGGAATCCATCCACATAAGCTCTAGCCAAATCGGCAGCCAAGCGAGAATCTTCTCCAAATGTGCCCTTGATTCTATTCCAACGGGGCTCGGTACCCAAGTCAATCTGAGGCGAAAGCGCGGTCGAAATCCCCAAAGCCCGGTATTCCTCAGAAGCAATCTCTCCAAATCGCTGCACCAAAGCAGGATCAAAGGTCGCTGCCATACCAAGAGATTCCGGCCACATAGAGATGGTTCCTCCTGCTCCTGCATTGTATTCCGTGCTGGCTACAGGGCTGTGACGGGGATCCGAACTGTTATTGGCAGGAATACCAAAACCCAATCCTTCGACAAAAGCCTGAACCTTGTTATTCCATTCAGCCGCAACTTGTGGACTTTCCACCCTGGTGATCAAGACATGGCGAAGGTTATCCTCTTCCAAAAACTTCTTTTGCTGATCGGATATACTGGAAGTAGGCATTCCGCTTTCAGAGATAGGCTTACCTCCATAGGTGCCTGCACCAAATCCCTGTGGATTGGCAGGGATGGATTGGTGCGAACTGTAGAGCATCAATCCTGCGATTTGCTCTTTTGAAATTTTGGAAGCCAAGTCTTTGGCACGCTCCTCCACCGGCAATCTCCAATCTTCGTAGGGATCAAGCGAACCGTTTTTGTTCAGGTCTTTAAAAGCAAGCCCCGAATCATTCAAAATCGTCACCCCGGAAGTTTTGGAATAGCCCAAAGTCTGCCCCATGGACTGCTTGACGATAACTATGTCTTCACCGATAGTTTGCTCGGTGATCTGATTGCTTTCGCAGGCAAAGAGGCTAAGCGAAAGCAAAATTGCTGTAGGTTTAAGTGGTCTCATAAGGAGATTTATGTTCGTGTAAAAAAAACTGGAAGAGCTGTTCTGGCCCTTCTATTTTTCACCTGCAATATCGGGATTTTTTATTGTTCCAAGCTGTAACAATAGCCATTCTCATCATGAAAAATTGCCGAATTTCAGTTACTTAGGGGCCGAATTACGAGAAACCTCTATTTTGCAAAAAATTAATCCAAACCTTATGAATTACCCGAAAAACCTACGTAGCCTGCTCTTTTTGCTTGTGCTGTTGGGAGTAGGTTTGGCTTCTTGCTCCAAAAAGCGGGAAGGCCAACCGAAAGTGCTGATTTTCAGCAAGACTGCGGGATTCTATCATGAATCCATTCCAAATGGAATCGCTGCAATCCAAAAATTAGGGGCCGAAAACGGCTTTGCAGTAGATACCACTAAAAATGCCGAGTTGATCAATGAAGAAAACCTTGCCCAATACGCAGCAGTGATCTTCCTGAGCACCACAGGCGATGTCTTGGATCACTACCAAGAGGCGGACTTCGAGCGCTACATCCAATCGGGTGGTGGCTTTGTCGGAATCCACGCTGCAGCTGACACAGAGTATGAGTGGGGCTGGTATGGTAGATTGGTTGGCGGATATTTTTCTGATCATCCGGGCATCAACGATCCACATTCAAATGTACAGCCTGGAAAAATCACCAAAACCGGCGAAAAACACCCTTCAGTGGATTTCTTGCCTGAGTCTTGGGAGCGTACCGACGAATGGTACAGCTACAAGAAAGTCAATCCAAACACAAAGAAACTTCTCATGCTTGACGAGGCTTCCTACCAAGGAGGCGCTGACATGGGCGAGCATCCGATTGCTTGGTACCATGACTTTGATGGAGGCCGTGCTTACTATACTGGAGGCGGACATACCAAGGAATCCTATGAAGAAGCGGATTTCTTGAAGCATTTGCTTTCGGGTATTCAATATGCAATCGGTGAAAACGAAGAACTCGACTACAGCAAAGCAAAGTCTAAGCGTACTCCTGAGGAAAACCGATTCACCAAGACTACCCTTTCTATTGGTCAGTTTACCGAACCGACAGAAATGACCATTCTTCCTAATTTGGACATTTTGGTAGCTCAGCGAAGAGGGGAAATTCTACACTACAACAATGCCACAGGCGAACTGAAAGAAATCGTGAAGCTGGATGTGTATTGGAAGACTGAGGTGAAAGGTGTCAATGCTGAAGAAGGCTTGATGGGCTTGCAAAAAGATCCGAATTACGCGACCAACAATTGGGTATATGCCTTCTACGCACCTACAGGTGACAAAGAAATCAACCGACTTTCACGATTCAAGTTTGCCAATGGAGTCTGGGACATGGCTTCAGAGCAAATCATCCTCGAACTCTACTCTCAGCGTGACATTTGCTGCCATACCGGCGGGTCCATTGCCTTTGACAAAGACGGAAACTTATTCCTTTCCACGGGAGACAACTCCACGCCATTCAATCAACCCGACAGCAAATACACCCTCAACGGCTACGCACCGCTCGACAGCCGTGATGGCAACAAACAGTGGGATGCACGCAGAAGCTCAGGCAACTCCAATGACCTAAGAGGAAAAATCCTCCGAATCAAAGTGGCCGAAGACGGAAGCTATACCATTCCTGAAGGCAACCTGTATCCACAAGGCACCGAAGGTACTCGACCTGAGATCTATGCTCAAGGCTTGAGAAACCCTTACCGAATCGCTGTGGATCAGAAAAACGGGTTCCTCTATTGGGGTGAAGTAGGGCCTGATGCTGCTAATGATTCCCTTGATGTAAAAGGTCCTCGGGGTTACGATGAGGTGAATCAAGCAAGAAAAGCCGGTCATTTCGGCTGGCCATACACGATCGGAAACAACTTTGCTTACCGTGAATTTAACTATGAAACGGGTCAGACAGGGCAGGCATTTGATATAGCCGGACCGGAAAACAACTCTCCAAATAATACCGGCTTGAAGAAACTACCTCCTGTAGAACCAGCCTTCATCTGGTATCCTTATGCGGTATCTCCTGATTTCCCACAATTGGGTACAGGCGGACGTAATGCCATGGCCGGACCGGTTTACTACTCAGACATGTATCCTGCAGAAAGCAGAATGCCAGATTATTACGACGGAAAGCTTTTCATCTACGATTGGATCAGAGGCTGGATCAAAGTGGTGACCATGCAGGAAAACGGGGATTTTGACAAAATGGAACCCTTCATGAAAGGCACCAAATTCAACGCCTTGATGGATATGGAAATGGGTCCTGATGGAAAAATCTACGTTCTTGAATATGGAAATGGCTGGTTTAGCAAAAACCCTGACGCAGGTCTATTCCGAATTGATTATAATGGAGGGAATAGAGCGCCCGTAGTTTCAGAACTTACTGTAGACAAAACATCAGGCAAACACCCATTGTCAGTAACGTTGACTGCGTCAGCATCTGACCCTGAAAATGATGCCTTGACTTACACCTGGGACCTTGGAAACGGAGAGACCAAAACCACCAACGAACCGACCTTGTCTCATACCTACAATGCTGTGGGTGAATTTGAAATAAAAGTAACGGCAGCGGATCCGGCAGGATTGACGGGAACCAGTCCTTTAGTATCCGTTTATTCAGGAAATGTGGCTCCAGTCGTAAGCATTTCAGTGGATGGAAACCAATCCTTCTACTTCCCTGGTAAAAAGGTATCCTATTCAGTAGCGGTATCGGATGAAGATCATCCAGACGCAGCCTCAGATGTGGCTAGCCTGTTTGTGGCGGCAGATTACCTTCAGGGAATCGATCAGGCCGAAGCGGATATGGGTCATAAGATCATGAGTGAGGCCATGACTGGAAAGTCTTTGGTGCAGTCATTGACCTGTAAAACTTGCCACAAAGAGAATGAAGCTTCCATCGGTCCGGCCTATACGGAAGTAGCTAAAAAATACCGTGAGCGTGATCGTGACTACTTGGTCAACAAGATCAGAAAAGGCGGAGGAGGAGTTTGGGGCGAAACGGCGATGCCTGCCAACCCAGACTTGAAGTCTTCTGAGGTAAACGCCTTGGTGACTTATATCCTTTCCTTGAGACAGGAGAGCAAGCCAAGCTTGGCCGCAAAAGGTACAGTAGACCCTACTCTCGGCAAGCCAGCTTCCCCAACCGGTGCATTGGTAATTTCGGCTTCATACACAGATAAAGGGGGAGAAAATATCAAGCCCCTGACAGGTTCCACCTCTTTAGTATTGACCTCCAATTCTCCAAGTTTAACGTTGGCAGGAGACTTCACTGGCTACAACAAAATGGTATTCAATGGACAAACCCTATTGACCATTCCAGCTCAGGTTGGGTCATTTGCTATGCCATCAATTGATTTGACAGGTATTGGGTCTGTTACCCTCAACATGGCTATACAAGGCGAAGTGACCAAACCAATAAACTTCGAGATACGGCAAGACAGCCCTACAGGCCAAGTGGTAGGGCAGGGTGTAGTAAACCCAGGTCCGGGAATGCAAGTGCCACAAATGCCTTTACCAATGCATATGGCAACCATTCAAATTACCGGAGGACAAGATGGCCAGAAACATAAGCTTTACTTTGTGAGTGATCCAAACGGAGGAGATTTGGGTACGGCAATCATCATTGGCATCACCTTCAATGCAAAGTAATCGCTAAACTGACCTAGGTCTTTTTTCAGGGACCTATATTAAAAAAGCCAGCTTGATAGATTTCAAGCTGGCTTTTTTGGTTTCAATCCAGGTTGCAAGCGGAGTTTTCAGGTTTCCAGATTACTTTTTTATTTGTCACATCACTTACAGAAGCATCAGGAATCACCTCTCCACGACAGTCCTGAACGGCAGAAATGAGGTTGCAAAATGGACAACAGGATTCCACAATAAAAACCGTTTTTCCTTTGTATGTGCCTTGAACAAGATAGGTAAATCCAGCAAGTCCACTGGATTGGGAAAATTCGATAGCTTCTTTAATCCAAGCCAAATCCTCCACCGGATTCTCAACTCCGCAAGATGTTGGATTTTCACCGTCGGCACAGCCAAAAAGCAAAGCTGAACTCAGCAAAACAAGAAGGAAGGATTTCATACGCATGGGGTTTTTAATTTAAGGTAAAAGACAAGGTTACTTCCTCTAATCAAAGGCCGAAAAGCTAATCCAAGTTACAAACCGAATTGGCAGGCTTCCAGATCACTTTGGAATTGAGCAAGTCTGAACTGCTTATGGAACTTGAAAGCTTATTTCCTTGGCAATCCAAAATAACAATGGCGAATTTGCAAAAGGGACAGCAAGAACCGAAATAGAAGACGGGCTCTCCCTTGTACTCAGACTGAACCAAATAGGAATAGATTAAAAAGTTTGATTTCTCCAATTCCTCAATATTTTGCTTGATCCAAGGAATACCATTGACAGGGTCATCCACAGCGCATACAGTAGGACCATCATTTTCCCTACAGGAAAAAAGCAAACTTGAAAACAGAAGGATTACAAGCACTCTAGGCATAAGTCCAAAGGTATCTGATTAGAAGCATAACGGACAAGTCTTCCTTTATGCTACAACAATGAAAAAAGCCATTCTAGATTAACCAAAATGGCTTTTTAAAAACTTGGGAAAGATGGTTGGTTGAAATTCAGGTTCCTAAACCTGACCTAGTATCCCATAAGGCACCAATAACTCAATAACCGACAACTTATCCTTGACTAATAAACACCGAGCCTAGGACTTCCTTACCCCCTTACTTCCATACCAATCACTTCATAGGAGAAAAAGGCAGCGCAGTATAAAACACACCCACTACTTTCTCTACAATTTTGCCTGATGCTTCTGACTCATCTCTGGCTTTCACCCAATCGGGATCGACTCTGAATCGGTCAAATGCTGCATTGAACGCATCTTTGGAATCATGTCCCAATAGGTAGACCAGCTTTGGCTGGCTTCCATCTTTTTCTACCGTCAACCAGTAAGGATAATTTTTCAAGCCCTGCTTCTCAAACAAGTCCTGCGTATGATCTCGGAATCGGGTTTGGATATTTTCGATTTTACCCGGGAAGCAATAGTACGTTCTCAACTGAAAGATCCCGCTTGGCTTTGGCTTTTTGTTGTCATTTAAATTATCGGCCCATACCATAAAGACCTGATCCACTTTTTTGACCAGTACCCCGTTGACCTCAGAGGCGTTTTTGGCTGCGATCCACTCGGGGTCATTGGCAAATTTGTTCCAAAGTACATCTCGGGAGGCCTCATCGGGATAGCCCAGGATGAAGGTCATCTGCTGATCAGGCTGGTCGGCAGACTGGAAATAGGCCACGCTTTCAATTCCGTTTTTCTTGAACAGCTTTAGGGTATGGTTTTCAAAACGCTTAATCAGGTCAGGCATTTTGCCTTCATTGACGGTGTAGGTGCGCATTTCGAAGTACTTGGACTTGATGCCCTGCTGGGCAAAGGTGGCTATAGCCAAAGTCATGGCGAGTAAAAGGGTGGTTATTTTTTTCATAAGGTTAATGGGTTTGATTTTATTGAAAATTGATTTGAACTACGTGGAAATAGTTGGAAATACAGTCGAAATATTACCTCCTTCGGAGGTTGAAATAGGTTGGATATACCTTTTTAAATCTATTTCCACCCCTATTTCATCGAGCGAAGCGAGATGTATTTCTATGGTATTTCTGCTGTGTTTCTAATGTATTTCTATGGTAATCTTTACTTCTTCCAAGCCTTAAATAAAGCCGGACTCAGTCCTAAGGCAATGGTAAGCAGACCAAAGGTTTCTCGGTTTTCCTCCATTTGAGGCGTCTTCATGGTCAGGTCTTTTTGAGCCCATTCGTCAGAGATCCAATCCCCAACTCCTCCGGGAAACATGTATATAGCACCTAAGACACACAGCACCACAACAACGGTCAGGGGGATTTTGGGGAAAATGCCACGAAATCCTAGAAGTGCGAAAATCATCGCCACCGCATAGATACTCACCCAGACTTCCGGATCAGGATCGTTGATTTGCCAGTAGCCAAACAAGGCGAACAGCAACGTCCAAACTGCATAGTAATATTTCATAATCGCTAAGGGTTGAATAAACCTAAAACTAGCCAAAAACAACCTATATCCATCCTGCTTGGGATAATCGGTCAGATAAGATTTTTGTCATGAAAAAATCGGGTATTTTCGAAACGGAATACGCCATCCACCACCCATGACACAGATTACCTTCTCCAAAACCGCCCAGGATCTTCAAGGAATTTTGGATTTACAGCTGGAAAATCACCTGACTACCCTGAGTGCCGAGGAAAAAGAAAGTCAGGGATTTGTGACAGTCAGACACACCTTCAAGCAACTGGAGGAAATGAATCACATCGCGCCTCACATCATTGCCAAGGAGGGAGAAAAAGTGGTCGGCTACATCCTCGCCATGACAAAAGCTTCCAGAAACCTTATTCAGGTATTGATCCCAATGTTTGATCAATTTGATCGGATTATTTATCAAGGCAAATCTGTATCTGATTTTAACTATATGGGTGTAGGCCAAGTCTGCGTTGGAAAAGAACAGCGGGGAAAAGGACTTTTTGACCAAATGTATCAGGCCTACCAGCAGGCCTTTCAATCCTCTTATGACTTTGCGATAACTGAAATTGCACTTAGTAACGTTCGATCACTTGCCGCCCATCATCGGGTAGGATTCGAGATCATTCACCAGTTTGAAGACGAAACCCAAGCTTGGGCAATAGTGGCTTGGGACTGGAAAAAAATCCGAAGCAGGTCAGAGAAGGATAGTTAAAAAAAGAGATCAGGCTATTTTCAAGTCTACTTATAGGGTAATAAGTAAATGATTGGGTAATAAGACGGGAGCTGAAAAGCTCCCGTTTTTTAGTTTCCAAAAAACTTAAACACTGGATTTGGTCGATGGGCCTCTTGGATCAACTTGTCCAATTCAGCTACTTTTTGAGGATTAACAGCTGCCAGATTTTTACTTTCCGAAGGATCAGAGGACAAATCAAAGAGTTCGACTGTCAATTTTGAAGGATCTTTCACTTGATACTTGACCAGCTTCCAACCGTCTTTCAGCACCGCCTGTCTTCCTCCCAACTCGTGAAATTCCCAATACAAATGGTCATGCTTTTGCTGATTGGTTTTCCCTAAAAGAGCAGGCAAAAAGGATTTGCCATCTATTCCTTCCGGTGATTTTTCACCGAGAATTTCTGCAAAGGTGGGCAACCAATCCCAAAAGGCAGACACATGGTCGGACTGACTTCCTGACTTTACTTTCCCCGGCCACTTGACGATCATTGGCACATGAATTCCTCCTTCATACAGATCCCTTTTCAAACCTCGAAAAGGTCCATTGCTGTCAAAAAAATCATAGTCCGTACCTCCTTCAAAATGAGCCCCGTTATCGGAGGTAAAGATCACAATGGTATTTTCGCTGAGCCCCAATTCTTCCAATTTAGCCATAACCTCCCCGACATAGCGATCGGTTCGCTCGACCATGGCAGCGAAAGTGGCCCGAGGATGATCTGTTGATTGATAGCCGGGAATGAGCATATCTGGACCGTAATCTCCACCTTTCGGGGCAATGTGCGCCTTTTCTTCTCCAAACTTTGCCCGATACTTTTGAAAAATGGCATCATCAGGAGCCGCGAGTTCGGCATGAGGCATCACGATCGGCATAAAGAGAAAAAAGGGCTTTTCCTTATTGGTTTCGATGAATTCAAGGGTTTTCTCCTGGATCAAATCGGGGGCATAGGTGACTTTGTTTGTCCAATCGTTTCCGAGAAGATTGACCTTCACCTGATTTTCCCACAGATACGCAGGATAATAGCGATGAGCATAGCGCTGACAGTTGTACCCATAAAACTGATCAAATCCCTGATTACTCGGGTCACCTGAAGTCCCGACAAATCCCAAGCCCCACTTGCCAAAGGCACCAGTGGCATAGCCTGCTTGTTGGAATATTTTGCTCAGGGTCTGAAGTGTATCCGGCATCGGATATTGTCCTTCTGGCTGCACTTCAAAATTGCCTCGGACAGGCGTATGTCCAGTATGTAATCCTGTGATCAATGCCGAGCGAGAAGGAGCACAGACCGGAGCGCCTGAGTAATGGTTTAAAAAAAACATGCCTTCCGAAGCTAGCCGATCAATATTCGGAGTCTCGATGTATTTCTGGCCCAAAAATCCCAGGTCACCATATCCCAAATCATCAGCAAGGATGAAGATGACGTTTGGCCTTGATTCTCCCAACTCCTTTTCTTGAGGGTTTTTCGAAGTAATCAAGGCGGTGACGGATGCTACCAAAAGGCCCAAGAGAAGGGTTACTTTGGAAAAGAAACTGAGATTCATGACCGAAAATAGAAAGAGCAGGGTATAAAAACAGAAATGGGAAGCATTTCTTGACGAAAGCTTCCCATTTAGCGACTTGAAAACCATAGTCCTCAATTCACTTCAAGCTACAGTTAGTAAGGCTTTTCCCAGTTGCCCGAGTCAAAACCGACAGTCTGCAGTCGCTCCGAAGAGCATGTCCCAGTTTTCAGATACCTTTTTGCATTTCTGCGGTTGCCCTTCTCAGACCTTCCTAGCGGAAAGCCCCTTCATGCCCGGTATCCTGAATCCGCCCGAAGGCAAATCCTTAGGCCGATCGTGATAGCACTTCTGCGGATTTCCGTTTCAAACTGCTGCGTTTGAGCAGCCGTTCCTTTGTGCCCGATGTTTTTTACTTTTCACCCGAAGGCTCCAAGCGCTGATTAACCCGTCTTTGCATTTCTGGAGTTTCCCCTTTCAACCGTGAAATCACTTTCCCGATCCTTCATGCCCGGAAATTTGAATTCTCCGAGGAGAAACCCAAACTCAGTTCATCGTTTTTGGCACTTCTGCGGTTTCCCGTCTCAGAAATTTTCCTTTCGGAAAACTCCCCTTCGCACCTGATCTCATCCTGTCAAACTACGGTCCGAAATCTTACTTTCGGCCTTTTATCTCTTACTTGATGAATTAAAGTTGGCTGATTTCCAGACTGTTTCCAACTTTTCCTCAATAAACTTTCCCACAACTTTTCCCCGATTTTTATACTTTAAAATCACAGGATATCCACCTAAAATTCCGAGTTATTCACATTTATTGGAATTTAAGCCCAAAATATCTAGCCTATTCAGAATTTTGATCTAAAACCATTTTTCTCCCCCTTCAATTTACCCTATTTTAAATTGTCCGAATCAATCCCAACACCCAAAATGACCCATCGAAGATCCTTTATCCGCCAGTCCACCCTCCTAGCCGGAGGACTTTGGCTTTCACCTGCCCTACTTCAAGCAAGACAGCAAATACCAGCAAGTGACCGTGTTCGCATCGCCCTCATCGGTGCCAACAACATGGGATTTGGAATCCTGCGACATCACCTGGCTCTTCCCGAAGTGGATTGCGTAGCAATCTGCGATATAGACCAAAATGTGCTGGATAAGCGAATCAAAGAAGTAGAAGAAGCAACCGGGAAAAGGCCTGAGCGATATACTGATTTCCGGAAATTGCTGGAGAAAAAAGACCTTGACGCAGTCATCATAGGCACTCCCGATCATTGGCATTGCCTGATCACCCTGGCCGCATGCGAAGCCGGAAAGGACGTCTACGTAGAAAAACCTATGGCCAATACCATCGGAGAATGTGAATTGATGGTCAAAGCAGAATCCAACTACAAACGAATCATCCAAGTCGGTCAGCAGCAGCGTGCCGGCAAGGGATTTATAGAATCCCGCGACTTGGTCAAAAGCGGCTACCTGGGTAAGATCCGCAAAGTCAATATTTGGTCCAACTTCAATTATGGCTTAGGAAATGAGTTAAAACCAGCTACTCCAACTCCGGCAGGAGTAGACTATGATTTTTGGCTGGGACCGGCACCAAAGCGGGACTTCAACCCAAACCGGTTTCATGGCAGCTGGAGGCACTTTTGGGATTATGGAGGAGGATTGATGTCGGACTGGGGCGTACACCTGTTGGACATGGCCATCTGGGCGGAGGAAACTCCATCCGCACCTTCCACCGTGTTGACTTACGCCAAAAATGTCAACAAGGAAAACAGAGACCGCGACACTTTTGACACAATGAATGTGCTTTTTCCAAAAAAAGACTTCCTGATCAATTATGACATGAATGGAGGTCTGCAAAGCGGCCCATACAACAAACCTTACGGAATTGCTTATGTCGGTGAATTGGGTACCCTGGTCGTCAACCGAAGCGGTTACGAAATTTATCCAGAATGGGATGGAAGCGCCAAAGCACCCAAATGCGAAGTCAAAAAACTGGAAGGAACCACCGAGTCCCACAACCTCCACGTAGCCAATTTTGTGGAATGCATCAAAACCCGAAACCAGCCCAATTGCCCTCCAGAGGCAGGAAGGTTAGCCGCCCTTCATGCTCATATTCCAAACATCGCCGCAAGGATCGGTGCTGAACAGCTGATTTGGGATGACCAAAAAAGGGAATTTGTAGGGAATGCCGCTGCCAATGCGATGATTTGGCCGGAGTACCGGGATCCTTGGAGTTTGCCGAAACTCTAGAAAAAATGGGGATCAAGTGCTGCTTCTGGAGAAGCAGCACAACTTGAAGCAGCACAACAGCTCCTCACAGCATCGCTACCTTCAACTTCCTAACCTCCCTGTTTCCCTTCACCCCTACTTCAAAGCAATCCTCATCAAATACGCATCAGCAGTCATGTAGAGGAACTTTTCTCCTGTATCGAATCCACAGTTTGCCGTTCCATTTTCCGTCAGGATGGTTCCCAGATGCTTTCCCGCTGCACTAATCACCAACACCCCTCCTGGTCCTGTGGCGAAAAGAATCCCACTGGAATGAACCTTCAGTCCATCCGGAAGTCCTTTGCGGTTTTCACTTTGTAAAGTGGTGGCATCAAATAGCACTTTCCCGGAAACCACCTGACCATTTTCATCCAAGTCAAAGGCATAGTAGCGGGCTTTTTCGGGATCAGACTGAGCGATGTAGAGCGTTTTTTGATCAGGGCTGAGTGCAACACCATTTGGCCGTGACAGCGTATCTATCAGCAAATTGACTTTTCCGTCAGGATCCAAACGATAGACACCTTGGAAATCCAGCTGTTTCTCATCCCAAGAATCCATGCCATAAGGAGGATCTGTGAAAAAGAGTTGGCCCCGAGAATTATACACCAAGTCATTTGGACTGTTGAATCGCTTGCCTTCAAATCCGGTAGCCAAGGCTTCAAATTCAGGTTTTGGCGCATCAAGCGAAGCCAACATTTTCCCCACTTGCCGCTCCCCGTGCTGACACAAAATCAAATTGCCAGCTGCATCCAAAGCCAGTCCATTGGCTCCGGGTTCGCGCTTATCGGTGCGATCGCCCAAGTAGCCCGAAGGACTTAGAAAAAGCGAAAGGCTGTCCTTTTCGGTCCATTTCCAGATTGTATTGGTCGGCACATCGGTAAAAATCAGGGCTTGCCCCTCCTCCAACCAAAGCGGCCCCTCAGACCACTCGAAGCCCGAGGCCAATACTTCAATTTTTGCATCTGCCGCAATTAGAGAGGTGATCGCGGAATCGAGTCGCTCAATTGAGCCGATGGTCTCGAACACTGGGGTTTCAATTACCTCTTGAATTTTAGGACTTGAACAGGCTGTAAGTACAAAAACAGCCAAGCAAATAAGGTTCCTCATGGTCATTGGGGTTTGGAAAAGGAAGTTAATCCATTTCCCCCAAATGACCGAATGATCCCATTTTGCCAGATCTAAAAGAACCAACTTCACAAATTCATTGAAATTTGTGAAGTTAACTTCATGAATTTAGCCAAATTTGTGAAGTTAGGTTCATAAATTTGATTAAATTTGTGAAGTTAGACTCATGAATTTAGATCAAACGAACTCGTGCAAGTATCCCGAACCATTATCGCTCAACTCGAAGATCAGCTTTTCAAAGGAAAAGTCCTGATCCTCTACGGCGCACGCAGAACCGGGAAAACCACCTTGGTAAAACACCTGCTGACGAAGTTTTCTGAAAAATCGGCCTACATCAATTGTGAGCTTCAAGAATATAAAGATGCCCTTTCCATAACCAATTCAGGTCTTTTGGCAGAATTTATCGGAAATCGTGAGCTGATCATTTTTGATGAAGCACAGCACATCCCGAACATAGGTTTGGTATTGAAAGTACTGGTGGACACCTTTCCGCAGGTTCAATTTATCGCAACGGGCTCTTCAAGCTTTGAACTTTCAGGAATGGTCTCCGAGCCGCTGACAGGTAGATCGCGTCAGTTTTTGCTCCTTCCTTTTTCGCTCGAAGAAATCGGACAGTCGCTCAATCCCATTCAGATCAAAGCCAATCTGCCCAACTTCCTTAGATTTGGACTTTATCCTCAGGTGTTCAACAGCATTGGAGATGACAAAATCGAAGAACTCGCCGAGATTTCTTCCAACTACCTGTACAAGGACCTCTTCCAATTTGAGCAAATCAAAAAGCCGGATTTGCTATTCAAGCTTTTGGCAGCTATAGCATTGCAGACCGGAAGTGAGTCTTCATTGAATGAGCTGGCGCAAATCACAGGCACGAACGTGCACACGGTCAAGCGCTACCTGGAGCTGTTAGAGAAGTCCTTTGTGATCTTCCGTCTGAATTCCTTCAGCCGAAACTTGCGGAAAGAACCGGCCAAAAGCCAAAAAATCTACTTTTACGATGTAGGAATCCGAAATGCAGTGATCCGTAACTTCAATGAAATGAATCTACGAACTGACTCGGGAGGGCTATGGGAAAACTTCTGCATTACCGAGCGGATGAAATTCAATCAATACCACCGGCGGTTTGTCAACATTTACTTTTGGAGAACCTACGACCAAAAGGAAATCGACTACATCGAAGAAAAAGACGGGCACCTGACTTGTTTCGAATTCAAGTATGCAGAAGGAGCTCAAGGCAAGTTTCCTGCAGAGTTTTCCGAGACCTACCCCAATTCAAGCTTCAAGGTGATTACTCCGGGTAATTTCTATGAGTTATATAAATAGACTTGTCAGGTCCAAGTCAGGGGACTTGAACCAAATCAAGTTAAATCAAAGAGTTACAAACCACTCGCCTGTGAATCTTTTCCGCGTTGAGCGATCAGCTTAGCGCGGATTTTTTCTTTTCTGAAAAAAGCCAAAGGATCCCCTTCTCCTCCACTTTGGATTCGGGCTTCCCTGACCAAGGATCGTACATCTGTCAAAAAAGCATTCTGCAATACCTCTTGAGCTCCGACCACATCACCTTCCGTTTGGCACTGGATCAGCTTTTCCCGATCCACCAAAAGCGCCTTGGCATAAGCCTGTGAAATCGCCTCGAGTGCCTGAATCAAATCTTCCAACGGATCTTTCGTGTTGTGACTCGCATCGATCATCCAGGAAATGGAATCCCAAGCTTGAGCGCCTTCTGTAGCTCCACCGATCAGTTCGCAAAAGATCAAGAAAAGCTGATACGGCTTCACACTGCCCGTGCTGAGGTCATCATCTCCATACTTGCTGTCATTGAAGTGGAATCCTGCTAGCAAGTTTTGGTGCATCAGCGTAGCGACGATCTGCTCGATATTGGTATTGGGCAGGTGATGCCCGAGATCCACCAGCACTTTGGCCCGGTCACCCAATTGACGACAAATCAAGGCTGAAGTACCCCAATCCGGAATGACAGTATGGTAAAAATTAGGTTCGTAAGGCTTGTATTCCAGCAACAGCTTCCAATCGGAAGGCAGGCCGGCATAGATTTCTTTGAGCGAATCAGTCGTCCATTGGAGCGCGTTTCGGATATGTGCCTGACCGGGAAAATTACTTCCATCTGCCAGCCACACCGTCAGGCCTTTGCTACCCAGACGTTGCCCAATCTCAATCACCTGAAGATTATGCGCCACGGCCTGATCACGTACAGCTGCATCGGCATTGCTCAGCGAACCCATTTTATAGGAAAGCGGCTGCCCGTAATCCTGAAAGGTATTGCTGTTCATCGCATCAAAACCGATTCCCAAGCTTGCCGCCTTTTGCTTGATTGCCTCCGCATCCTGAGGGATGTCCCAAGGAATATGAAGGGAAACGGCATCGGTTCGCTTGGTAAGTTTGGCTAGAAGGCCGATATCTTCCAGTTTTTCTTCCAAGTTTCGCGGCTCTCCTCCGATCGAAAACCGTCCAAAACGAGTCCCACCGGCTCCCAAAGCCCAACTCGGCACCGCAATCTGAAAAGCGGATATCTGCGAAATCACCTTGGAAGTGTCGATTCCCTTTTCTGCCAGTTGCTCGGAAAGTAGGCTCAGTGATTTTTGGTGAAATTGCGTGGACATGGGAGGAAAATGGTTAATTGGATTAGTTGATTTGAGGTTAAATGATCTATAATCAAATTAAATGTTCAATTTTCAAAAGTTCCGCTTCATTGGTCATTGACCATTGGCAATTGATCACTGCTTCTTATTGATCCAAAACGGCGCTGTTACCATCCAAAAGACCATCCCGATCCCCATTCCCAATTTCATTTGTCCAAGATCAGTTTTACCCAAGAAAAAAAGAATCGGGGGACCAATACTCAGCACCAATCCGAGTAAGGAAGCGATTATCAATAAGCTCTTCATGTTGCAGAGGATTTAAGGAGTGGATACTTGATTTTGGAGAAGATTACAAAAATGGCCACGGCGACAAACCATCCCGGAAGGCCAAGGAAGAAGATTTCTACCCCATAAAGGAGATTCAAACCCAGACAAAACACCAGAGTAAGCAACCAACTCGATAATGCTGGCCAACTGAAATCTGAATTGGAATTTAGCGCTCCCTCGGACCGGAATCCCATTTTCTTGGCAAAATAGAAATCCGCAAAAATCACAGCCCCCATCGGCATCAACAGCAAGCCATAAAGGGCCACAAAATCGAGCAACTTCATCACCAAAGCCGGAAAGCAAGCTGCCACACTGGTAATTCCGCCTACGATGGCGGTGATTTTCCAGGTAGGAACCTTGGGAAAAATCCCCTGCAGAGCCAACCCGGCACGATAAATCGTAGGATTGGCAGTGGTCCAACCGGCAATCACCACACAAACAGCCCCGGCAATTCCGAGAGTTTGAAATGCGATTAGACCCGGTGCAAATTCCTGTGAACCGATATTTGCATGACGAAATACAGCAAACAAAATTCCAGAGGCAATCCAAGCTACAAAGTGACCCAAATACACTCCGGCAAAAACCGTAAAGCCAGAAGTCCAGGACTTGGCATAGCGCAAAATCGTCAGGTCTGACATCCCGATATGCATGGCCATATTACAAAACCAAGAGAAAAAGATGATGTGCCAAATGGTAAATTTTGAAAAGCCAGATTCGGGAACTCCATTCCAAATCACCTCTTGGGCAATGGCAATCAAACTTTCGAATGAATCAACCCCGAGCTGTGCCAGTCCCACAATGGCTGCAGCAAAAAACACCAAAATCATCCACGGAGACATCACATTGGCAAACTTGGAAACCTGATTGTAGCCCTGAATCGCCACCAAAGTGATCACAGCCCCCATCAGCAATACCGTCACAATCCAACCGGGAGTTCGGGGAAGCCAGTCGTTTAATGTAGGCATTTCCAAATCAAACGGAATCCCCACAGCAGTCGCAGACACCGCGATCATAGATCCAGCCAAAAAACAAAACATGAGCGCATTAACCAGATTGTACCAGCGAACTAGATTTTTACCTGCAATCCGCTCCAACTGATAATAAAGTGTCATTCGCTTGGCAGTAGCTATTGGTGCAGTAATCAGCCCCCAACTCAGTACCGCGAGCAGGTTCCCAATCAAAAGTCCAAGAACCAAATCAATGGCCCCAACTCCATGGGCTACAAACAGCGGCCCAATCACGAATTCCGTACCTGCAGTATGCTCGCCGGCATACATTCCCAAGAAACTCTTGCTTCCTTTAAGTTGATTCTCAGGGATGGGCGTTCGCTCAAACTCATTGGTCGGAGCCACCAACTTCTTTACAAGTCCGATACTGCTCATAGATTTTATTTTGGGTTGAATAAACTAAACAAACTCACCTGTCCTATCCTGCCCTGTCAGATGATTTTTTGGTCAGTTACCGCATTTTCTTCTGGGAAAAATGAATCGGAAAATAGACTTTAGCGGTAAATAAACATTTTGCCAAAAAAACCATTTTTGCAGAAATAAAAAAATCAAACAAAAACCTATTCACTCAAGACACTACAGGATACCAAATGCCATGATTTCGTAGAAATTCATGTTATAACCAGTAGACCTGCACGTATGAATACACCGATTATGAGTTTTAACCATGTAAGCTACCTCTGGGATGAGGCCAAAGCGGCCACTTTGGAGGGTAATGAAGTCGACCTTTTAATTTACCGCTCCAACATACTCGGAGCAGATCTCAGAATCACAAATTACGGAGGAGGAAATACTTCCTGTAAAACCATCGAGCTAGACCCGCTTACCAAAGAACCTGTTGAGGTCATGTGGATCAAGGGCTCGGGAGGAGACATTGGCACGATGACACGTTCGGGTTTGGCAGGACTATACGTGGATAAATTGCGGTCTTTGAAAGGAATCTATAGAGGAATTGAATTTGAAGACGAGATGGTGGAGCTTTTCAACCATTGCATTTATGATTTAGCATCTAAAGCCCCATCGATTGATACACCCCTCCATGGCTTTTTGCCATTTAAGCATATCGATCACTTGCACCCAGATGCAGCGATAGCCATCGCCGCTTCAAAAGACGGCGAGCAAATCACCAAAGACTTATGGAAAGGCGCGATTGCTTGGGTTCCTTGGCAGCGTCCCGGATTTGATCTTGGTCTCCAGCTGAAAGAAGCCTTAGATACTAATCCAGGCATCAGAGGAATCATGCTTGGTGGCCATGGATTGTTTACATGGGGTGACACAGCCTATGAGTGCTACATGAACAGCTTGGAAGTCATTGAAATGGCTTCTGCCTATTTAGCTGAAAATTACGGCAAGAAAAGACCTGTTTTCGGAGGCGAAAAAGTAAAATCTCTGGAGCCAAGCCAACGCAAAACTCAGGCAGCCAAGCTTGCTCCGATCTTGAGAGGACTTGCCTCCTCTGAGCGCCGAATGGTAGGCACTTTCAATGACAGCGATACTGTCCTACAATTCATCAATAGCCACGATTTAGGAAAATTAGCCCCCATGGGTACTTCCTGCCCTGACCATTTTCTCCGAACCAAAATCAGCCCACTGGTATTAGACCTGGCCGCTGACGCTGAGTTGACAGATGTAAAAGGTCTGAAAGAAAAAATCGGCGCTGCATTCCAAGCTTACCGGGAGATGTATGCCGACTATTACCAAAAGCATAAGCATCACAATAGCCCGGCAATGCGGGATCCGAATCCTGTGGTGATTCTTTGGCCGGGAGTAGGCCTATTCAGCTACGCGAAAGACAAGCAAACCAGCCGGGTGGCCTCCGAATTCTACATCAATGCCATCAATGTGATGCGAGGTGCTGAAGCAGTTTCCGAATACGTTTCTCTTCCCCTTCAGGAAGCGTTTGACATTGAATATTGGTTGCTAGAGGAAGCGAAGCTTTCCAGAATGCCAAAAGAAAAACCGCTTTCCAGAAAGATCGCCTTGATCACAGGAAGTGCCGGTGGAATCGGAAAAGGCATTGCGGATCGATTTGCCCAAGAAGGTGCCTGCGTGGTTCTGACAGACATTGATCAGGAAAGACTCAATGGGGCTGTAGCCGAATTTGAAAAGAAGTACGGAAAAGATGCGGTCCTTGGAGCAAGACTCGATGTGACCAATACCGAAAGCCTGGCTGAAGCCATTCAAGCGACTTGCCTGAAGTTTGGAGGAGTCGACATTGTAGTTAACAATGCAGGGATTTCTATTTCTCGTGCTTTCGAAGATCATAGCCAAAGCGATTGGGATCGATTGAATGACATCCTTGTCATGGGACAATACCATGTATCCAAAGTCGGCGTGGACTTGATGCGTCAGCAAGGCCTTGGTGGCGATATAGTAAATGTGGTAAGTAAAAATGCACTCGTAGCTGGCCCAAAAAATGTGGCCTATGGCACAGCAAAAGCCGCCCAACTCCACATGTCTCGTCTCATGGCTGCCGAACTAGCCGAAGACAAAATCCGTGTCAACGTAGTGAATCCAGACGCAGTGATCGAAAACTCCAACATCTGGGAAGGTGGCTGGGCAGAAAACCGAGCCAAAGCTTATGGCATTGATGTCAAGGAACTTCCTCAGTACTACGCTAATAGAACTCTACTCAAAGAAAGCGTCAAAGTCAGCGATATCGCTGATGCTGCTTTCGCCTTTGTCGGTGGCCTTTTGACCAAATCCACCGGAAATATGCTCAATGTGGACGGTGGCCTTGCGGCAGCTTTCCCTCGGTAAATTCCGATACCCGCTATTACCCTAAGCACTAAACCCAATAACCCTGTAACCTATGCTTCTTGACAAATCTGAAAAAATCGCCGTGGATTCACGCACGCCGAAGTACCTCCAGGTAGTCAATTTGATCTTGGAGGATATTGAAAAAGGAAAACTGAAAATCGGAGACAGAATACCCTCTATCAACGAGACCAGTTTTGACTTTTTATTATCCCGTGACACCGTAGAGAAAGCCTACAATGAACTAAGAGATCGTGGTATCATCTCCTCTGTGAGGGGAAAAGGTTTTTACATCTCTTCCACCAAAGTGGAACACAAGGTGAAAGTTCTGCTGCTTTTCAACAAACTCAGTTCGTACAAAAAGCTCATCTACTATTCCATTTTGGATACGCTAGGGTCTCAAGCTACGGTGGACTTGTACATTCATCATTACAACAGAAATCTCCTAGAGGATCTACTTGAGCAAAATCTCGGGAATTACAATCAGTACGTTTTGGCTCCGCATTTCTTTGACCAAAGCGGTCACCCTGAGACAGCTTATGACCTGATCAAAAGAATCCCAAAGGAAAAACTGCTGATCATAGACAGAGCAGTGAAAGGACATGAAAATGAATTTCCGGGGGTATATCAGGACTTTGCCAAGGACATCTTCGAGGTGCTAGAGTCTGGAATGACTCACCTCAGAAAATACCAGCGGCTGATCTTGGTCTTTCCGAAAGGTGAACTTTATCCGGTGGAGATCATGGATGGTTTCAAGCGTTTTTGCTTTTTCCATGATTTCAAAAATCTAATCGTGGATGGAGTCGATGACGATGAGCCATTGGACGCTGGTGACTGCTACATTGTATTGGCAGAGTCGGATTTGGTGAATCTGGTAAAAAAATCACGGGAGCAACTCCTGAAGCTGGGAAGAGAAGTAGGCGTCATTTCTTACAACGACACACCGCTGAAGGAAATCCTTGCAGAGGGAATAACGACGATTTCGACAGATTTTGAGCACATGGGCAAATCTATCGCTCAGCAAATTATGGGCGTCGAAGATAGGATCCCCATCAAAAATCCATTCCGAATGACCCTCAGAAAGTCACTTTAAATCAATTCAAAGAGAGTCCGGAACTTCATTTTCAGACTCTCTTTTCTTATCTGTCCATTTCTACACAAGGCACACGAATTACCATGTCCAGGATTCCGGTTACCGCTGTATTTGACATCGGCAAAACGAATAAAAAATTCTTCCTGTTTGATGAGCAACTCAAGGAAGTGTACAATACCTACAAACGATTTGAGGCGATTCCGGATGAAGATGGATTTGAAAGTGAGGCCATCTTACCCTTACGGGAATGGATGATTCAAACTTTCAAAGAGGCATTACAATCCACCGAATTTGAAATCAAAAAACTCAATTTCTCTGGACACGGCGCTTCCTTTGTTCACACAGATGAACACGGAGAACCAGTGACTCCGCTTTACGATTACCTGAAGCCTTATCCTGAAGAATTATTGGAAAGGTTTTACCAAGAAAATGGAGGTAAAATGGCGTTCTGCCAAAAAACCTCCTCTCCACCACTGGCCATGCTCAATTCAGGTTTGCAGATTTACTTTGTCAAGCATGCCAAGCCGGATTTATTCAAAAAGGTGAAGCATTGCCTTCACTTGCCTCAGTACCTCAGCCTCATTTTTACCGGCAAAATGGTGTCCGATTACACCAGCATTGGATGTCATACCGGGCTGTGGGATTTTGAGAAGATGGACTACCATGATTGGGTGAAAAGAGAAGGAATAGAACCCCTACTTCCGCCAATTTTACCAGGAGACACACTTTTGAGAACAAAAGACGAGTTAGGAGGAGTACCTTGTGGAATCGGAGTGCATGATTCTTCGGGCGCACTTTTACCCTATCTGCAACAGGAAAAAGAGCCTTTTGCTTTGCTTTCTACCGGCACATGGGCAATCAGCATCAATCCGTTCAATAAAACCCCACTTTCAGAATCAGAATTGACCAAAGACTGTCTGCAGTTTTTGAGCATCTCCGGTCAGCCGATCAAAATCTCACGTCTGTTTATCGGCGAAGAGCACAAGCACCAAGTCGACGAGATGTATGCGCATTGGAACCTGCCTTTGGGAACCTACAAAAAGATGAAATTTGACCCTACGGCTTATGAAAAAGTCGCGGCAAACAACAAAAAAAGAATCGGATTTCATTACCTAAAGCCGGAAGATTATGGGCTGGAAAGAGCAAACGGAACAGATTGGGGCAGTTTTTTCGATTTTGAGGAGGCGTACTATACCTTTATCCACGAGCTCACTGACATCCAAGTGGCGTCCCTGAAACTAGTATTGGACGGAGCGCCTGTTCCTCGGATTTTTGTAGATGGAGGATTCAATGCCAACTCGATATATCTTGAAATGCTGCGAATCAAATTGCCCGGCATAGAACTTATTCCCAGTGATTTTCCAAATGGTTCGGCTTTAGGTGCCGCCATGCTGGTAAATAAAAAGTCCTGAGTTAACTTACTACCATGAATTTGAAAGCACCTCACGTCGGACTTTTTATCCCCTGCTATGTGGACCAGTTTTATCCCTCGGTGGGTATTGCTACGCTACAGCTCCTTGAGAAATTTGGCTGTAGGGTTAGCTATCCTTTGGGTCAGACCTGCTGCGGACAGCCCATGGCCAATGCTGGGTATGAGCGGGATACCGAGGGAACAGCTAGGCATTTTATATCCCTTTTCAAAGACTTTGACTACATCGTGGCCCCTTCGGGAAGCTGTGTTTTACATGTTAAAGAGCATTTCCCTAAGCTTCAGGATTTAGAAACCGAGCAACATGAAATCCACGACAAGATTTTTGAACTAACCGAGTTTTTGACAGATATTCTGAAGGTAAAAGACATTCAGGGAAAATTCCCACACAAAGTAGGCTACCACGCCTCCTGTCATGGGCAGCGGGGATTGCGACTTGCTTCCAGTTCGGAGATGAACGGCACTCCTTTTAATAAGGCAAAAAGTCTGTTGGAAAATCTCGAGGGTCTGGAATGGATGACGCTGAGCCGGACGGATGAGTGCTGCGGATTTGGAGGAACCTTTTCGGTAACTGAGGAGGCACTTTCCCTACGAATGGGAAAAGACCGACTAGACGACCACGAGCAACATCAGGTCGAAATTTTAACAGGAGGCGACATGTCCTGTATCATGCATCTCCAGGGAATAGCCAGTAGAGAGGGGAGAAAAGTGAAGTTTATGCATCTGGCCGAAATCCTTAACCAAGCCATTCAATGAGTCATCCACAGGCAGCTACCGAATTTTTAAAAGACCAAGCCAAAGCCAAATGGCACGACGAGACCCTTTGGTTTGTCAGAGACAAGCGGGATCGCATCAGCAAAACCATTCCCGAATGGGAAGATCTCCGCAACCTTGCTTCTCAAATCAAGGAAAATGTACTCTCCAAGTTGGATGTGTATTTGGAGGAATATGAGAAAAAAGCCCTTCAAAATGGCATTCAGGTACATTGGGCCAAGGATGCGGAAGAGCACAATCAGATTGTGCTTTCCATTTTGCAAAAGCAACAATGCACTGCCATAGTCAAAAGCAAATCTATCCTTACCGAAGAATGCCATCTGAATCCCTATTTGGAAAAAAATGGAATTGAAGTAGTGGACACAGACTTGGGCGAGCGAATCGTCCAATTCCTCAATCAGCCACCCAGTCATATCGTTCTTCCGGCCATTCACTTGAAAAAGGGAGAGATTTCCGAGCTTTTCCATGAAAAGCTCCACACTGAAAAGGGCAATGAAGACCCTGCCTACCTTACGCATGCCGCAAGGCTTCATCTAAGGGAAAAGTTTCTTAACGCCAAGGTTGCCATCACGGGAGTCAATTTTGCGGTAGCGGAGACGGGGGAGTTTGTGGTCTGCACCAACGAGGGGAATGCAGACATGGGTGTACACCTAGCTGATGTGCATATCGCCTGCATGGGCATCGAAAAAATCATCCCGCGAAGAAAAGACCTTGGAGTTTTCCTAAGGTTACTTGCCCGATCTGCAACTGGACAGCCGGTCACCAATTACAATTCGCATTTTAGAAGTCCATCAGCGGGAAAAGAAATTCATGTCATCCTCGTGGACAACGGCCGAACTGCCCAACTCGCAAGAGACAAATTCCGAAACTCGCTCAAATGCATTCGCTGTGGCGCCTGCATGAATACCTGTCCGATCTACCGTAGAAGTGGGGGATTCAGCTACGGAAGCACCGTTCCGGGACCGATCGGGTCCATTCTTTCTCCTGGTCTGGATATGAAAAAATACAGCACGCTTCCCTTTGCCTCCACGCTTTGCGGAAGCTGTTCGGATGTGTGCCCGGTGAAGATCAACATTCACGAACAGCTCTATGAATGGAGACAGGAAATCACCAAAACCCACGGCGAACTTGGAAAAGGATTGTCGATGAAGTTGGCAAACGGAATTTTCAAAAGCCCTTTGGCCTACAAAATCTCAGGCAATCTGATGCGGACTGCACTGAAAACACTTCCCAAATCTCTGATTTACCATCCGATAAACAGCTGGGGAAAAGGCAGAAATCTACCGGAAACGCCACAGGAATCTTTTAAAGAATGGTACCAAAAGAACAGAAAATGAGCAGTAGAGCATCCATTTTAAACTCCATCAAGGCCATCGCGCTTGAGGAAAAAACACTGCCTGAGTTACCTTCCTTTGGTATTTCCGAAGAGATAGTGACTGCTTTTAAAAGATCCATAGAAGGCAATAAGGGGGAAATAATGTCTGAGATGGAGTTTTTAGATTGGCTGTCCGAATCCTCTTGGGCTAAAGTTTATTCTGCTGTCTTAGCGTATGCATCAGCTTCTAATCTAGTACTTCCGAAAGATCCGCATGATTTGGAGGATTTAAACTTAGCGATTCTGGAGGGACAATTTGGGGTGGCAGAAAATGGCGCCATTTGGCTCGATGATCGTCAATTGCCCCATCGTGCGATTCCATTTATTACTGAGCATTTGGTGATTGTGCTCAAGAAATCGAGACTTTTCCCGACACTTCATCAAGCCTACGAGGAAATTGGCAATGAATTTTCAGGATTTGGGTTGTTTATCGCAGGACCCTCCAAAACCGCGGATATTGAACAATCCTTGGTAATCGGGGCTCACGGGGCAAAAAGCTTACGCGTGGTCTTGGTGTGAAAGTTCTTTTTCCAGATAAAAGACATTGAATCCATCTTCAGATCTTTCATAGCCAACTTTGAATCCAATTTTATTTGCGATTTGCTTGCATAACCCCAATCCAAGTCCTGTACCTTTTTCTTTCTGAGTACCCATAGAACTTTTGACATTAAAGTCAAAAAGTTGATTTTGAACCTCGGCAGAAATCATTTTTCCGGGATTTTTGACATTCCATCTAAAAGCCTTTCCATCAAATTGAAACTCCAAGTAGATAGTTGCTCCTTCAGGAGAAAATTTCACCGCATTCTCAAGGTAGTTTCTTAAAATAATTTTGACTTCATCCTTTTGGATAGGCAGCGTCAAATCGACTGGTTCGACAATAATCTCCACGTGCTGATGTTTCTTTGAAGCCTGAACTTCAATCAATCCCCTCGTTTCGGTGGTAAATGGAAAGACATTGACCACCACAGGTTCAGATACATCATCCCCCATTTCGGTAACTACCCAACCAAGCGTATTGGTAAGCACATGACTTAGATGAATACTTTGCTTTTTGAGTTGGTTCAAAATTTGACCGAGTTCCTCCTTGGTGATCAACTCCAAATCAACCAATTCAAGTGTGGTAGCAAGAGAGGCAACTGGGTTTTTTAGATCATGTGAAAGCAAGGCAATCAACTGATTTTTCTTCTCATTCAGTGATTGCAATTCTCGGAGGTTTTTGTCATTTGCCTCCTTTAGCTTGATGAGCGCCTGATTTTGTTTTTGGTAATTGATGACCACAATCCGAACACCAATGAAGATGAAAATTGAGGTAATCATAATGGTAAGAGTATTGTCCAAAAAAAGGTCATCTAGGTCAGCATAGTGTTTTTCGACTGCAAGCTGCCCAACAGACTCAAGGAAAAAAACAAGCAAATACAAGCCAATACTCAAGATAAACCAAATCAGATTTAATGGTTTCTTGAAAAAAATCGCAACCGCAACAATAAAGACGTAGAGATTAAAGATAGTAGGCCCTCTAAACCCGTCATTATAAAGATAATTCAAAATCGTAAAACCAAGAATCAGAGAAAGCATGATATTCATGGCCAACAAGTACTTATCATACTTGATGATCAAAACAAATGAGGCAACGAAAAGCAAAATGTAAACTATTCTGATTTTCAAAAGGAAAGGACTCAATCCCATCAGGTAATCCGACACTCCAAAGAAAACCATGGAGAAAAAAGTAAGTCCGACAAATACCAGAGCAATTCGCTTTTGCAATTGCTCGAGGTTACCGGGATTATCTTCACTTCTAAACGGATTTTCCACTTTCCGAATGAGTTTTTTTGGGTGATCTATGCAAAATTCAAATATACAACCGTCTAAAAAAACAATTATTTAGAGAGCCGTGTTCGTTTGTGGGGCAGTTCTATCTACAAGAATATACCTTAAAGATCTCCAATTAAGCAACATGTTCCGATAATTGGGATAATGCCTTGAACTTTTTTCGAGCGTTAAGTAACGTAGATAATCAAGCCCAAGCGTTTGTTTATTGATTCTTCTCTAGGAAAAACACATGGTAACCATCAGGCGAGTATTCGTATCCCACTTCAAAACCTATCCGGGTAGCTATGCGCTTACACAATCCAAGACCAAGACCTGTTCCTTTTTCCTTTTGGGTCCCTACAGTACTCTTGACATTGAAATCAAACAAGTGATCTTCTTTTGGGATTTTAATTCCGGCATTTTTCACATTCCACCGAAAGGATGTTTCTGATTGGCGAAACTCTAGATAAATCACCGAACCCACCGTTGAAAACTTGATTGCATTGTCGAGATAATTTCTGAGGATGATTTTGATTTCTTTCTCAGGGAGATCCACCATCAATTTCTGGGCAGGAATTACCAATTCTAGACGTAGGTCCTTTTGCATGGCCTGACTCTCCATCAAATCACCAATCTCTGTCGTAAGGCCAGAGACTTCGACAGTGTTAACTTCAAGGTCTTGTTCACCCATTTCTGTGAGTATCCAACTTAGTGTATTGGCAAGTATATGGGAGAGATGAAGACTCTGCTTTTTGAGCGAAGTCAATATTTGAACCAGTTCGTCTTTTGTGATCAATTTCAAATCAACCAATTCAAGTGTCTGGGCAAGAGAAGTAACCGGATTTTTGAGATCATGAGAGAGCAAGGCGATCAATTGATTCTTCTTATCATTGAGTGATTGCAACTCGCGGAGATTTTTATCATTCGCTTCTTTGAGCTTAGTGAGTGCTACGTTTTGTTTTTTGTAGTTAAAAACTACAATCTTAACCCCGATTAAGATGAAAATTGAAGTGACAAAAATGCTAATTGTATTATCTAAAAATAAATCTTGACTAGTGGAGTAGTTTTTTTCTACCTGAATCTGTCCAATAGACTCGAGGTAAAACACAGTCAAATACAAGCCAATACATAAAGTAAACCAAATCAGGTTTAATGGCCTTTTGAAAAAAATTGCTGCTACTACTACAACGACATACAGGATGAAAATAGTCGGCCCTCTGAATCCATCATTATAAAAATAGTTTAAAACAAGAGAAGCAAGAATGAATGCCAGCATGTAATTCATTGCTATGAAGTACAATTTATATTTTATCAATAAAAAAAAGGAAACCCCTAAAAACAAGATTGTTGCAATTCTGAGTTTGACAATTAATTGACTCAAGCCCATCAAATAATCTGATACTGCAAAAAAAATCATGGATAAAAAAGCAAATCCTGCCATAACCATAGCAATTCGATACTGGAGTTGCTCTAGATTACCAATATCTTCTTTAATATGGAACGGATTCTTCACGCTCAGGACTTATTGATTTTTTTCTCAAGGAAAAAGATGTTGAATCCGTTTGCAGAGTATTCATATCCCACATCAAAACCGATCCGACTAGCTATCCTCTTACATAATCCCAATCCAAGTCCTGTCCCCTTCTCATTTTGAGTACCTACTGAACTTTTTAAACTGAAATCAAAGAGCTGATTTTCTTTTTCTTTTGGAATTCTAGTACCGGTATTTTTCACATTCCACCGATAATAGTGATCAGTATTGACAAATTCGAGGTAGATACTCGATCCCTGTTGTGAAAATTTAATTGCATTGTCCAAAAAATTCCTGAGGATAATTTTGATTTCTTTTTCTTCCAAATTCAAGATCAGATCCTCGAAGGGCATCACTTTTTCGATTTGCTGATTCTTACGGTGAGCTTGAGGCTCCATTAGTTCACTTATTTCTCTGGTAAGCTTATTGACATTTACAGGATGCGATTCTATTTCCTGTTGACCCATTTCGGTGAGTACCCAGCTTAGCGTATTGCTTAACACATGGCTCAGGTCAACGCTTTGTTTTTTGAGACGCCCTATAATAATTTCAAAATCTTCCTGCGAAATCATCTCCAAGTCCATCATTTCGAGAGTCATTGCCAAAGAAGAAACTGGACTTTTCAAATCGTGTGACAAAAGCGCAATCAGCTGATTCTTTTTATCATTGATCTGCTTGAGTTCTTGTAGGTTTTTTTCGTTCTCCTCCTGAAGCTTAATCAGATCCGAATTTTGTTTTTGGTAGTTGTGAATAACAAACCGTACTCCAATAAACAAAAAGAAAGAAGTCATCAAAATGGTGAGACCATTGTCAAAAAATAACTGATTTAAGTTCTGATAATTTTGAATAGTCGTGATGTATCCTGCTGTTTCGAGAAAAAAGAGCAAGAAATAAACTCCTATGCTCGAAAGGTGCCATATCAGGTCAAAGGGTCTCTTGAACAACAAGCCAGAAACCATGAAGAATAAATAAAAATTGTAAATCGTGGGGCCCTGATATCCGTCAGCATAAAAAAAGTTGATCAGTAGGAAGGCCATGATCAAAAACATCATAATGTTGATAGACAACAAATGTCTTTTGTACTTAAAAAACAAAACCGATGTTAAAGAGAGCAAGGCAATAAAAATCAGCCGAATTTTCAAAAACTCTAGATTGGATCCTACCAAGATATCCACCAATCCAAAAAAGAACATGGAAAAGAAGGTAATACCAATAAAAATGAGTGTAATCTTCAGCTGAAGCTCCTCCAGATTAGCTGGTTTCCTCTTTATTTCATCCAAAAAACCCATTTTATAAATCAATGTATGAAGATAGTCCTTAATGAATGACCATCTGATGTCAATTTTTCAAAATAATTTGAAAGGCTTAAAAATGTGTATGAAACGCTGGATTCCTAAAAAAACTCGATTTGACACCATAGAAGATCCCAAAATTTAGGTCACATCTTACTTCACCCCTTGGAATTAAGCGACAAAAACTAAGTGAAAAATTTTCTTTTTTGAAATTTGAATATTCAACTAGTCTGATTGTAGGCTATTCTGCCAGTAAGCCTATCTTATTTGGTTATCTGGCCGGAAGACCGATGACCGAAGACCGAAGAATCCCACAATCCAGCCTTTCTAAGCATTTTCATTTGGCAAAAAGAGTTATTGGTAAGAAAACAGATATACATTTAAACTAATTTCTAAAAAAAAGCAAATGAATACCTAACCCCGGGAAATTTAGTCATCCGATTGAATTGCAAAATCAAAATTTCTATCCCGTTAAGGCTCAAACATTCCAAAAAACAAACTGAATAAAAAAAACAGCTTGTCGAATTGGGAAATCTTCTTTATCCGACAAGCTGGAAAAAAAGTTATACCCTGCTAAGTTTGATCGGATAAGATTTACCTGCATTCCACTGACAGACGTAAATATTTTTGTCCTGATCGATACATACATCGTGGCAATGCTTAAAGACAGGTTCTTTTTGCACCATGAGTTGAAGTTCTCCATTACGATATTCAGGTGCAGTACCTCCAGGATTGGACACTACCTTATTGGCTTTGTCTAGGATGGTGACAAAACCCGAGTTATCTGTCTGCTCCAAGTACCTCAATCTCGACCAACACACCCCGGCATACAGCTCATCTCCATGAATCACCGGTCTACAAACAAAGGCTCCCGGTAAAAAGATGGTCTCCAAATACTTGCCATCCATGCTAAAACGCTTAAAGGAATTGTGACCTCTAGAAGTACATAACAAAGTAGGCTCTTTACCTCCTCGCTGATCCACAGCAATGCCGTGTGCTGTACTAAACTGGGCATCTTCTCTGCCAGCGCCTCCGAATTTTCGGATAAACTTTCCGTTTTTGTCATACTGTAAAAAGTATTGGGAACCATACCCATCAGCAATGTATAAGTCACCATTTGGAGCGACTGTTGTCTCGGTAGGTACCCAACGCATTTTCTCATCGTAGATTCCTTCCGTGACAGGTGATGCAATTTCGGCCACGACTTTTCCATCGAGTGTGGTTTTAAGGACTTTTCCTCCATTATCCACTACCCACAGGTATTCAGCATCTCCCTCGTCCACTATCGACAAACCATGGGCAGCATTAAGTCCAAGAGTCCAAGTGGCTAAAAGTTTACCTGATTGATCGTAGATAATCACATTGTTCTTCACCTCATCGGTGAGCATGATCATGCGGCCTTTTCGATCCATCACCATCTCGTGGCAATTGACCACAGGCACTTTGGTTGGATCAAGATTGCCCCAAGTAGGATCGACTTTGTATCGGAAATCACCATGGCCAAGAATTTGATCTTGGGCAGCAAGTAGGGAAAAATCGGGTTTTAGACTCATAGCTAGTCCTAATAAGGATGTGTTTTGGATAAATTTTCTTCGTGAATGCATGGAAATAAAAGGTATGCATTCAATTTAGGGAAATTGACCTGAAAGCCTTTCCTGTGGCTGGAAAAATATTTAGCTTAGTCTCATCCCAAAATCCCTATTCTATGAAACTGAAATTCACGCTTTTCTCCCTACTAATCATTCTAGGATGGCAAGCCCATGCGCAGGAGATCGCACTTCAACTCTACTCCCTTCGTAATGAAATGAAGGTAGATCCGATCAAGTACCACCAGCTCATTTCCACTTGGGGAATCTCTGCTCTTGAAGGCGGTGGAGGCTACGGCATGTCAGATACGGAGTACAAAAAAATGCTTGCTGACAATAACCTACGAGTAGTAGGTGTCGGTGCTGACTACAACAAACTCAAAACTGACCCTTCCTCGATTGTTTCAGAAGCCAAGAAGTATGGAGCCCAGTTTGCCACCTGCTACTGGATACCTCATGCAGAAGGTCCAATAAGTTTGGAAGAAATGAAAGCTGCCACCGACCTTTTCAACAAAGTTGGGGAGCAATTTTCCAAAGAAGGAATTACACTGACTTATCATCCTCACGGATATGAATTTGTGAATACAGGCTCTGGCACTCCGATGGATTATATGTTGGCAAATGCCAGGCATTTCCAATTTAATATGGATGTCTATTGGGTGAAAATGGGCGGAGGAGACCCTTTGGCCATCATGAAAAAGTATCCTGGAAAATTCCCCCAACTTCACCTAAAAGATAGAAGGAAAGGAACTCCCGGCTCTCCTGATGGCCGAGGCGATGTGGAGACCAACGTCGTGCTCGGTACAGGAGACATCGATATCGCAGGATTGATCAAAGAAGCGAAAAATCAGGGTACGAAGTACTTGGTGATCGAAGATGAAAGCAGTCGCTCAGTCGCCCAAATCCCCCAAAGTGTAGCTTTCATAAAAAGTATCCTAAACCAGTAAGCCCAAAAGCCCATCAGAGAAGATGGGCTTTTTTACTTGGCTTGTAGCGAATGGAACAGGAGGCTCGTTTGGTGTCTGAATCCTTTTGTTTCACCTAACTTCTGCCTTCATGAAAACAACCAAACTATTCATAGCTCTTTTGCTTTTGGCAAGTGGATTATTTTTTTCCTGTGAAGATCAGGTCACCACTACCTACACCTATCGGACCATGATGCCGGTATACTTGGAAATGAGTGATGTGAGGGCGAGGCTCATCACTACCGAGCCAGCAAAACCGCTGGACAACCCCGGAAAAATCTATATCTACAAGGATTATCTTCTGGTCAATGAACCGAGCAAGGGCATCCACATTTTGGATAACTCTAACCCTGCCAATCCGATCAACCTGAGTTTTATCCCGATAGAGGGGAATATTGATCTTGCCGTAAACGACAACATCCTCTACGCAGACAACTATGTGGATTTACTGGCCTTTGACATCAGCAAAATCACCAACATCAAATTAGTCAATCGGGTCAAGGATGTCTTCACCCACCTATACCGCCACGACACGGGGCAAATCATCACTTTCAAAGACACGGTGATCACCACCGATGGTCCAAGATGGGAAATAGAGGGAGGCTGGGCCCTGCGCTCAGACATGAGTTTTACTGCCAACTTATCCGCTGCATCAAAAAGTTACGGAACCGGTGGTTCGATGGCGAGATTTACCCTAATGGACGGGCACTTGTACGCGGTGGATGAGTCCACTATGAGGGTATTTGATGTGCAAAATGCAACTGATCCCAAATTCATCAAACCCATCAATCTGGGTTGGGGCATAGAAACCATTTTTCCTTTCCAAAATAAGCTCTTCATAGGATCCAATAGCGGGATGCATATTTACGATGCCTCTACTCCTCACTCCCCAACTCGGATGGCCGTTTATGAGCATGTGGTAGCCTGTGACCCGGTCGTGGTCAATGAAGAACATGCCTTTGTCACGCTACGAAGCGGAAATTTTTGTGTGAATGGAGTCAATGAACTTCAAGTCATTGACATCAAAAACCCTTATGATCCCAAACTGAAAAAAGCCTATCCCATGCTAAATCCCCATGGTCTTGGACTAGCAGGTGATTATTTATACGTCACAGAAGGAAGGCATGGGCTGAAAAGTTTCAATGTGAAGGATGTAATGGCCATTGATAAAAACCAGTTGGAATTCCTTCAAAACATGAAATCTATAGATCTGATCCCAGGTCCCAAATCTCTGATTGTCATTGGTCCGGATGGCGTATGTCAGTATGACTACAGTGCTCCATCCAAACTCAGAAAACTCAGCTGCATCCAAGTCACCAATCCAGTCATCATCAGCTAAGGCCATGCGATCCAAAGTCTTATGCCTGATTTTACTCCTTTTCTTTTCCTATGTCCGATCATTGGCACAGGAAAACGCCTTTTTTCATCAAACGGAAGTGGGATTTCTGTGGGGAAAAGGAATCAAGAATTGGGATGGAAACTACCTAAACCGGATGGATGTAAGCATTTCCACTTTTCATGGTGTAAAAATCTCTTCTCATCACATCTTGGGGTTTTCTGTCGGCTATGATAAGTACGACCAAATTGAATTGATTCCTATCGCTCTAGGATGGAGAGGATTTTTAGGAAAAGCAGAAAAACAAAGGCTTTTTGCTGGATTGGATTTTGGCGGTGGGGCGGCCTTTTTGGAGAAAAAAGAGACCACCCAATGGAGTTCGAGCTGGTATGAAGGCGGGATGATGGTTCATCCCATGCTTGGAGTTAAGCTTCCGGCTAAAAAAGGAAATTGGGCCTTATCTGCGAGTCTCGGCTATAAAAGACAACAGGTCTCCTATTTTCGGGGATTTCTGGATGGAAGTAGTCGGTCCACTAATGCACTTTCGAGTACCACCAACCTGCCTAGCGGCTTTTCCTCATTCAATGAAACCAATTACCTTTTTCACAGCTTGGTATTTCGGATGGGTGTGATGTTTTGACAGTTTTTTAAAAAATGAAAAAAACTATGGCACTTTTCATGCCTAGGCAATAAATCCGCATTCTATGTACCCTGTGTGTTGGGGAAAAATAGATAAGTCCTTATTGAATCTTAGCTGATTTTAGATAAACCTCTTGATCGTCCACACGATCAATGCAAATAAAAAGACCAAAATGGAAATCTTATTTATCCCATGCATCATGCGTAGATTGAAATTGGTCGGTTTGTTTGGGTCCGGTTTGCGGAAAATATTCAGGAAATAATTCCCCACCTCACCCAACTTGAAAAATTCTTTTACTTGGTTTTTCTCTGCCATGATACTTAATCTTTATGCTTTAACTGAATAGAAGGAAAATTGATTTCCTTTTTGAAAATTGAGATCGTGAAATACAATTGAAATAAAAACCGCTTCGCGGTCTGAAACTCCCAGAGAAACATTGTATTTCAACTGTATTTCAACTGTATTACTTTTTAAATCGTCTCCGGCTCGATCCACATGCCATCTTCGCGAATGATGTTGATCAACTCGTCTACGGCTTTTTCCGAAGGAACAGATTTTTTCATGACTTCTTTCCCTTTGTAAAGGGTGATTTTCCCTTTTCCGGAACCTACATAACCATAATCAGCATCCGCCATTTCTCCAGGGCCATTGACAATGCAACCCATGATTCCGATTTTCACACCTTTCAAGTGGTCGGTACGCTTACGTATCATGGCAGTGGTTTCCTGCAAGTCAAACAGGGTACGTCCGCAAGAAGGGCAGGAAATGTATTCCGTCTTGGACATTCGGGTACGGGCAGCCTGAAGCACTCCAAAGCTTACCGAATTGTGAAGCTTGATCTGATCTAACACTTCCTGACGTGTATGATCACCTTCTTTTTCCAAAGAAATCAAGATCCCATCACCCAATCCATCCACTAATAATCCTCCCACGTCAGTAGCCGAATGGAGCATGGTCATATCCGCACTTTGATCCGGGTAGCTTACCTTGACCACGACTGGCAACTCGCATTTGGCCTCCAAAAGACTCACAAATGCCCTTCTCAATGCAGGCATGCTGTGAGAATTGGAAGTTTTCAGGATGAGGATGGTGTCTTTTCTTCCCTCTACAGCCGGAATTACCTCTTCGATTTCGGTGTCTTCCACTTCGAGAAAATTGAGCTCGGAATGAAACCTTGAAGCTCCCCGGTATTGGTCCATGTGAAAAAGCGGAAACTTGTTCACTTGATCAGGAGCTTTCTCCCAAACAGAAACATCCTGAATCTCCTTCATTCCATTGGGTAGCATAAATGGGATGGGGTTAGAACCTGAATACACAAAGTCAGATCCTTGGTCATTCATTTTCCACTTGTCCAACTCAGGCAGGTAAAAGTGCCCGACTGCTTTCATTTCCCGATCGGTGATTTTTTCAATTTTGGAAATGTCCGCGATGACTCTTGGCACATTGTGACCTCCGAAATTGTAGATTTCAGAGACCGTTCGCTTGTTGTATTCAAAAGGAGTAATTGGATAATGAGCCAGTTCTCGGATCGGTGCATGATCCTGTCGATGGGTGTACCGGTCGATCAGCGCTCTTGCCACAGGAGCCTCAAACTCCGGATCTTCCGTCAAGGAAACACGAACCGTATCTCCCAATCCATCTTCCAACAAGGTACCGATTCCTACGGCTGACTTGATTCTCCCGTCTTCAGCTTCTCCAGCTTCGGTTACACCTAAGTGTAGCGGATAGGGTTTGAATCCACCTTCGTTTAGCTTTTGAACGAGCATACGATACGCCTGTACCATGACTTGCGTATTCGACGACTTCATGGAGATGACGATGTCAAAAAACTTCTCATCCTCGCAAATTCTCAAGAATTCAAGTGCGGACTCGACCATGCCCAGTGGTGTATCACCGTATCGGCTCATGATTCGGTCTGAAAGCGAACCATGGTTGGTTCCGATTCGCATCGCTGTCCCGTTTTCTTTGCAGATTTTCACTAAAGGTAAAAACCGCTCTCTGATCCGTTCCAGTTCTTCCGCATAGGAAGCATCTGTGTAATCGATGACTTCAAATTTCTTTTTATCCGCGTAGTTTCCTGGGTTGATTCGCACCTTCTCCACAATTCTGGCAGCAAGTTCGGCGGCGTTTGGAGTAAAGTGAATATCGGCCACGAGAGGAGTCTTATAGCCTCTTTTTCTGAGTTCCGCCTTGATATTTCTCAGATTTTCTGCCTCTTTAATGGATGGTGCTGTGATTCTGATCAATTCACATCCCGAATCGATCATTCGGACACATTGCTCTACGGACCCCATGGTATCCATGGTATCCACCGTGGTCATGGACTGCACGACGATCGGATTATCACCGCCGATGATGACATCACCGACTTTTACGGGAATGGTCTTTCGACGGGAATACTGCGTCAAACTGTCGCAGTACAAAGAATCAAGGCTTTTGATCAAATGCTCCATAGATTAAATATCTCCAAGTTGGGGGCGGATAATAACTTCTTCAACAACGGTCTGGGGGGAAAGGTTATAGGCAGCCCAGACACTCTCTGCCACGTCCTGTGCACGGACAAATCGCTCCGTCGGCAAGTCCACACCAGCCCAGCTATCCGTCAGGGTAGCACCTGGTAAAATGGAGGTAACTTTTACCTGATGTGGTTTCAATTCCTCACGAAGACACTTGGTCATACCTAGCATTGCCCATTTGGACACCGCATAGCTTCCTCCATTGGGGTATGCGGTCAAGCCTGCGATCGAACCCATGCTGAAGATATGGCCTGAGCGTCGGGTAATCATTTCTTTGACAAATGCCCTGCTGAGGTAATAGGCAGAAAAAAGATTGGTCTGCATCATAAACTCGAAGTTCCCATCCGGCTCATCATGCAGTGCTCCAGGCAGAAAAATTCCTGTATTGTTGACCAGCACATCGGGAATCCTGATGGATTTCACTTCATCTGCAAATCGGTTTACTTCCTCTTTTTTGGAAAGGTCAGCCACAGAGGCGAATACCTGGATTTCAGGGTGTTTTTCCTCAAGGGATTTTTTCAATGCCAGAAGATCTGCCTCATTTCGCGCACAGGTGAATACATCAAATCCTCCCTCTGCAAAGCGCTCTACGATGGCTCTTCCGATCCCTTTGGTACCGCCTGTTACCAGGATACTTTTCCTCATTTGTTTAGCAGTTTAATAATTAGTGTGACAACTAATCAAAGCAAACAAAGTTACATTTTTTTTCAAAACAGCGCGGAGACTTGCATTCTTCCCACATGGACGACACGATCCAAACCTTCGGAATTTCTGCCTTCGTACACCAAGTTCAACTGAAGGCCTGTCCCGATCTTTTGTAGCCAGCTGATATTCCAGGTGACGTTAGTTCCGGCAGTCAAGGCCTGTAGCATTTCATAACCCACAGGAGAATTAACCTGACCGTTGTAATTGATCTGGATGAGTTTCAAGTTGCCGGTGAGGGTGGTTTTTATGGCTTTTGCATACCGCATGTCCATTCCTACTTGGTGGATTTTTGCCTTCTCTTCAAACTCGATATTTTGGGTATTCTCCTTTTCAGTAAAGGCATAATTCCCGATCACTCGGAAAAACGGAGAGGGTTGCCAAGCCAGTTCAGGTCCGAGCATACGTTGCCGGATGGTATAATTTCGATTTTCAAGAAAATCAGAAGCAGAAACTCTATTGCCGGTACCACCGAGAAGTCGTAAGGTAGTGACAGAATTAAAATTATATCGGGTATTGAGCTTCCAATCCTGCTGAATCTGATCTTCAAATCCGCCTGAAAGCAACTGCTTCAGCTGAGAATCGAAGAGTGAAAGGTCAAAACCGTACTTAGCCGAGGCCCTGTTGAAAAAGAAAGAAGTGCGAATCACCTGCCGTAGGGAAAGGATCTGATCTCGGTCCACGCCACCGATAAAAGGATTGATTCGATCTCCAAAGTCATCGGAGGTCACTTTTTTTTCGACACTCAGACTGGAGGTATTGGAAAACTTATGAAGGAAGGATTTTAAACCGCCACTGCTTTTCCATTCCTCAGGAAAACGGGCCTGAAACCGATAATTAAGCAAGGTCGTGTAGGCCTCGACATAGGTATCCGTCGGTACAAAAATCTTGATGAATAGCTTTTCTTCAGGATTGATCGCCAGGTAAAATTCATTCAACTGCTGAATCCCATCCTGATTGTCATCCCTCCAAGTGTGGGTACCATCACCATTTGGAGCGGGTAAAAAGACAAACTCCCGCTGAAGTTCCCGCCCATTTCCCAAGGCAAAACTCACCTCATTTCGGATCAGATTTTTACCCAATGATCCAGAATAATCCACCTTTCCCAAAACCGTCAATTCTCTCGGCAGGTCTCGTTGGAGGTATGCAAGCTCCCTGTAAGTGAATGTGCTACTGAGGTTGTGATTTGCCCACTGTTTACGAAAGGTAAAATTGGAAGTAAAGGCTTTGGTGTCCTCCAAAAGTCTTCCCGACACCGGTAAACGATCCTGTCTCCAAGCCGCATCAGCCGAGAAGGCATACCGCAATGAGTCATTGCTTTTCAAGAAGACCATATGCTCTTTGAAGTTCATTGCTGTACTGACCACTGAATCCCGTTCGGCAAGTTTCACCGCGTTTTGATCCAAGGAGAATTGGTAGCCTGGAACAAGGATTTTTGATCGGTAGCTTACATTTCCGAGGTATCTCAACCAGTCTGTTCGGAGGGTATCTTTATCCGCTCCCAATCGAAAAAACTCCTGTTTGATTCCTACCCGTTTTCCAATTTCTGTATTCCAGACGGCAGTATGCTGTGAGCCATTCAATTTGTCCGCCCGGTTTCTCAGGTTGATTTTATAGAGGAAATTGTTTTTAGCATCCTTGTCCAATGCCACCTGTGTCCAAAATAGTCGCTCAGCAGAAGCCTGCTGCAGATCTGTCGGATCCAATCCCCAATCCCGGTCAAATTCGATGTATCGGAAACGGTCGATGAAAGCAAAATTGGTCGAGTTGTATTCCAATTCAGTCTGAGCTTTCAGCTTGTAGCCTTTAAGCGCTTGGATTTCCCGATCTTGGGATTGAAGCCCAAGTTTCCAAGCAAAGCCCTGATTGTCTTCATTGTTTACTTCCGAGAAAAGGTTTTTGTCTTGAGAGGAAAGGGCAAGTTCCGTGTAGACTTTTTCATGATCACCCAGTTTGATTCGCGAACCTGCTGTGGTCATGCGCTTGGAATCTGGTGCCGGTAATTGTGTCAAAATAGAATAATCTGCTTGCGACTGTCCATTGATTCGAGGCACGTATTCAAATACAGTCCCATTGGAAAGTTGATTCACTCTTCTGTAGTCACCTTGTCCCATTCCCACTTGGGAAAAACCGAGTACAAAATGAGCTTTTTGAGGATCGGTGGAATACCGATAAAACGTGACTGGCCTGCCCAAATCATCCACATCCTCCACCTTTTCATATAGAATCCGAGTAGGATCAAAAGCGATGGAATCGATTCGAGGAATCACTGCATTTTGCGTGGCATCACCCACAGCGGCCAAAAGAGATTGCTCAGCAGAAGAAAACTCCGTAAAAAGCGGCCTGTTTCTATTGTCTTTTTCTTGGTAATGATTCAGGTAGAAATCTACCTTTCCATTGGTCTGAAGATGATTCACCCCCAAGATGGACCGCGAGTAATTTCGCTCCGCAAATTCAAAATCAACTCTAACCCGAGAATATTGAGTGATTAGGATTTTGGGTGTAAAGGTGATTTCAGCCTGATTGTAGTCAATGACATAATCTTCATTGAATCCACGAGTCAGAAGTCTACCGTCCAGAAACACCCGTTCCGAGTTGGCCATGATGATCACAAACCGCTCCCCATTGGGGCCGTTGACCCGATATGGACCCAAAACCCCTTCGAGAATGGGGACTTGTACCGAGGCAAATTTGCCTTTGGCCACCGAAGCAAACCCTTGCGTACTGGCCTCCCATCCGTCGCGAGGCTTGTAAGTCGTGGTAAGCTGGAGCCCCTGGACATTTTTATAATACCTCAGAAACTCAGACTGACGTTGCTGAAGGACCACATCACCTGCTGCCAATCTGAACTTATCATTGTATAATTCGATCAGCACATTATCAAAATCCTGAATCTGTTGGGTATTGCCTTCAGGCTGAAAAGGAACATTCTGATCGGTTATACTCGCTCGGATTTTGAGGTTCTCACCGATATCTCCCTCAAGCTGAAGATTGAGCGCAGAGTTAACAAAGACATTTTGGGTATTCCCAAACGAAACCCCACGGGTAATACTTCCGGTTTTGTAAAGTGTGGAACTTGGAAAAAGCTCTTCCTGAATATTCAGCTGAGCCGGTTCTTTGATTCGGTTGTCTTTGAATCTGGCTGTGGAATCATAGTCCAATTCAAGGCGGCGATTTGCAACCACTCGGTCAAGTCGGACTGCAAGCGTTTCATAGCAAATCAATAGAGAATCTGGCCTTTCCTCTTGATCAAATTTTACCAAAAGTAACCTATTGGAAATCGAATAAGAAAAAGGATAGCTTTTACCTAGGCGATCTGTGATCTTGATACTGGCCTCGATTGCGGTGAGAGAGTCCAGTTCGAAGAGAGTCTCAGCCTTAGAGGACGGTATCCATCTACATTTTTCCTGAGCCTTGGCACCCATCGCCAAAGTCATTAGAGACAGCAGGAAAAAGATTGACCGGAGCATAAGACCCTTCAAGGCATTTTCTTCCAAGGTACTAAAAAGCCCAAATTATTGAATCAGTGGAAAAGTGAGGTAAAAGGTTGTACCTTTTCCAAGTTCGGTCTCAAACCAAATTTTACCACCAGCAGTCTCCACACCACTTTTGGCTATGGCTAGGCCAAGGCCTGAACCTTGACTTTTCGTACTGAAATTGGGAATGAATATCTTGTCCTTAAGCTCTGGAGCGATACCCTTCCCATTGTCATTGATTTCCAAAAATACCGCCTGATCGGTCATCCATAGCCAAATTTTAATCTGGGGGAGTTTACCTGGCTCGACGGCCTGGATGCCATTAATAATCAAATTAGAGATTACCCGCCCAAACAGCTTATCATCCCCCATGATCGGAATGTCTTCGGTATAGGAATCATCTTTAAACTCAAGTTTTACCCTCCTGTCATTAGTAAAAAGATCCAACACTTTATTAAGAACCAACTTAAAGTTCATCGGCTCATTTTTCGGTAATGGCATTTTGGCAAACGTAGAAAAAGAAGAAGCAATACCGCTCAGCGCATCCACTTGATGAATGAGAGTTTCAAGGGATTTTCTGAGCTTTTCCTGATCTTCCAGCTTGCCTTCCTGTCCCAATCTCAGCAAATGCTGAAGCGTTAGTTTCATCGGGGTAAGGGGATTTTTAATTTCATGAGCAACCTGTTTGGCCATTTCCTTCCAAGCGGATTCCTTTTCGGTAGAGGCCAATACCTTTTTACTGGCTTCCAGCTTGAAGAGCATGTTGTTGTATTCATTGACCAAGAGTCCGATTTCATCCTTGGACGCCCAATACATCGGTTCGTTATTTTCGAGATTGGTAGCCTTGAGCTTTTGGGTAAGCAGCTTAAATGGAAGGGTAAGGTTTTTAGAAACAAAAGAAGAAACAATCAGGAAGAGTATAAAAATGACCACAAAGGCATTGAAAATATTGCTCAGCACATCCGAAATCAAGGAATTGAGTTCAGCTTCCGACTCAAAAAACGGCACTGACAAAATCGCCAAAACTGACTGATCCAATTGGGAAGGCACAGCTAGGTATACACTTTGATATCTCAGTTTGCCGAGTTGCTCTTCCACTAAAACTTGAGAAAGTTTTTTTTCTTTGATTCCTGCGAGTGCTTGAGGGTTGATCTGAGGAGCCAGTATTTTCTTCTCAAAAATATTACTGCGGTTTGAAGCTTCTAAAAAGCCATCTTCAGTATACAAATGAATATCGCTGGCAGTGGTATTAGCCAATGAATTCACTTCTTCATTGAGCAAATCACGGTCAAGTCCGTTGGCGCCCTGGGCGCTGAAAAAAGACACCAGATTGCTCTGAATCAAGGATGCTTTTTGAATATATTGCCTATTGAGGTCATCTCTGTAGCTGCCTGCAAGTAATCCAATAGTGATTATTGAAATGATGATGATTGGAAAGAAAAAGGCAAAATTGAGATACAGCTGTAGCTTGGTAGAATAGTTGAACTCAAATTTTTCATAGCCTTTGAATAGGGTATTGATCAAAATGGCCATAAAAGTTAAAAACACATACGCGACAAAAAACAGGGAGATGTTTCCAAAAAACTGGGAAATCGAGAGCGTAGGAGAAGAAATGATAATCTCCTCACTTCCGTTTCGAATACCGAAATGGTGATATCCCAAACTGACAATTCCGGAAGTGAATAATTGTTCACGCTCGAGCTGATTTTGAAATTCCTGCTGGAAATAGTTAAACGTACCCGCGCTGCGAACTAAGTTTCCATCTCTAAACAGTGCGTAATCAAATGTAATTGGGTCCAGCTTTTCTGCGTACTTTTTATCAAGTAGCAATTTGGGATACACACTTCCCGGCTGGATTCTTAATTGGGTCAGTTCCAGATAAATTGTACCAAGCAGGTTATTTTCCCGGACCATTGGAATAAATGCGACAAACTTATTACTTAGATTTGACTCTTTTGCACGGACAAAATAGAGGTCTCTGACGCTAGTGGCGTAATCACTTTTGACAAAAGACTGCCTCAGATCTCGAAGGTCACCACGTTCTACCGGGCCAAGAATCTGAGTCCCATTAGTAGAAAAAACCCTGATCACAACATCAAATTGGTCAAAATAATTGTCCAGGTAGATTTTCCTGATTTTGGTTTCGATGGGCTCTTTGGAAAGAAGAGGATCAGCGAGACGATTTTGGATAAAAAGATCACTTCTAAGCCTAGAAAAAATATCTCCCAAAAAGAATTCTGTCATCACGTCATTTTCAATGAGATTTTGATTGGCATAATTGGTCTTTAACTGAATAAGTCGCTCCCTCTCTGTTTGAAATGTACTGATACCCGAAATACTCGCAGTAATCAAACAGGCATAGAAAAAAGTCAAAAATGTATCCAAACCTAAGCGAAAGACATTTTGAAACAGCTCAAACCTTATGATTGAAAAAAGAAAAATAAAATGAATGAAAGCTGTAAGGCCTGTCCAAAAACCCACAAGAAACAACCCGAAAACAGTTGGAATTGCTGCCGCAAAGAGATATCTGTAAATTAAATTCTTTTCGTTTTTCACTTTCAAAAGGAGGCTTAGCAAAGTAAGGCTAACAAGAACATAAGCCGCCCCCCACAAAAACAAAATCAAGAAACTAAAGCCTTTAAACCAATCGAAGGAAGGAATCGATCGGATATCCAAAATCCATTGAGAGTTAAAAATCAAGTCTCTGGGCAAAAACCAAATCAATCCAAAAAACAAAGTAGAAACGATAAAAACTAAGACACTAGCAATCGGAAGTCGAAGTTTATCCACCCAAATTTTTGCTTTCTCCACTGTCGGTTTGGAAGCGAGTTGATAAATAACCAACCCTAGAATACCTACTGCACAAGCAGTGTTTAAAACTAAATCTCCCAAACTAGGATTAGACCAAGAACTGGCATAATGAGTAGGATCAAACAATGGGAATTCAAAAAAGTCACCGGGAAAGCCTAATAGTAGCATTCCAATCCGGATAAAAACTAGAATCAGCAAACCATAGCCTATAGTCTGCCAAGGGTAACCTTTAATCCATTTTTTTCTTAGGAAATCAAAGCTAAACAGGAAATACAATAAAAAGATTGAGCATATAAAAATCAAAAGCGGAGTATTGGAAACTCTACCTACTGATTCAAATCCCAATTGGAAATTGATTCCAAAAAGTGCTTGACCTGATTTTGATTTGACTTGGTAATTTGCTTCACCAGGGTTTGAAAAAATCTTAAAGCGATCATTCCCGAAAATTTCCGGGTTTGGGCCAGTCTTGATGTAGTCATTTTCTATGATTCCCGGCCAAATCAACCTGTAAGCATGGACAAGGAAAAAATCGGATGAATTGCGTTTCAATTTCCTACTTTTGATTAGCATGGTCCCAAAAGGGTCCTCGACCAATTGAAACTCTTTGTTCAAATCAAGACTGGAAAAATCAAAACTCAACGTATAATCTGACCAAAACAGCAGCTTCTTTTCAGTATCTAGAACAAAGAGGGGATATGAATAATTCTTACCGCTTATTCTCGAAAAACTAATCGAATCTTCAGGACGGATATCCATTAAAACCTGAATGTAATCTTCGTCAAATCTTTCTTCGATTTGTCGAATCCGAGCCTCAATGGCTTCAAGAAATTCTTCTTCCTGACTTTTCTGAAAAACGAAAAAATTTAGTACTAAAGCAATAAAGAGAATAATGACGCTGGAAAGGATAAACAGCGTACGTAGAGGAAGCTTCATAGATGTTAAAAATAAAAAAGCAAAGTCTGGTATCAAACTTTGCTTTTCAATCAATTATCTCATTGACAATTTGGCTTTCTTTTTCTTTGCAGTACGATACCAGAAAAACCCAATCACAGCAGCCATCAAATAGGGCATTACAAAGAGGTAGAGTATACCGTTATTGAGCCCTGCACCTATGGAAGTATCACCATTGCTCACGTTGTTTTCTACAGAAGCTCTGCACATAGCGCATTGAGCAAACGACGAAAATTGAATTGTGAACAAAATCAGGAAAAGAATAGATGATTTGACTTTCATGATTTAGTATTTTATCGTTGACGAGTAATCAATGGACATAGTAGGGTGAAATCATCAGATATACGATCACGCCAGTCACAGAAACATAAAGCCAGATTGGGTATGCAAACTTGACAATTTTTCGGTGCTTTTCTCGCTGATCAGTATAACCATAATAGTATGCAAACAGGATAGGAAAGAGGGCAATAGCAGCAAAGAGGATGTGTGTGATCAGAAGAAAGTAGTATACATAACTCACTAATCCTTCACCTCCAAATGAGGTACTTTCGGCAGATGCATGATAGATCACGTAGGAAACCAAGAAAATTGCTCCCAACGCGAAAGCTATACTCATCGTCGCACCATGGAGTTTATATTTTTTTTGCTTCACAAAAACAATAGCAAGTATCAATGCCAACGAGGCGGCGGTGTTGATCACAGCATTCAAATGAGGCAGAAAGAATACCCAATCACCCAAAGAAGTGATTTTGGCTGGCATAAAAAGTAACACAGCCACCGCAAGTGGAATTAGAACAGAAATAAATACTATCCAATTTTGGACCTTTTCTTCTTTAGGAAGCGCTTTGGGACTAGTTGCCTTTGCCATACAATAAGACTTTTGTTTCTAACATTAGTAAATCAACATCCTCACGATTTGTTCCCGAATAATACCCTCTTATTCTGCCCAATTCATCAATAAGAATAAATTTATCGCTGTGGACAAAATCATCCGGAACACCATTTCCATCTAAAGTGGGCAAAACAAAACCACATCGAGCTAGCTGATAAGTAAGGTCTTTAGGTCCACTTAGAAAATGCCATTTACCGGGAATAGCATTGTGCTCATCTGCATAGGTTTTGAGAATCTGAGGAGTATCATATTCAGGATCAATACTGATTGACATAATCTGTACTTTTTGTTCATCTCTAAACATGTCATTGACACGCTCCATCTCCCTAGACATCACCGGACAGATGCTAGGGCAAGAAGTAAAGAAAAAGTCAACAATGGTTACTTTACCTTCCATCTCTTTCCGACCTATAGCCTTTCCAGATTGGTTTGTAAATGTGAAATCGGGAATAAAGTGCTGTGTGGTATCACCTATCGGACATTCCAAAAAGGGATTATCTACACCCTTTTCGAAAAAAACAGGGAGATCATACTCATTTTTCCCAAATCCTTTCAAAAACATAAATATCAAAACAGGGATTAATAGGATACAAACCAGCACCATTCCCTGCAATAATCTTAATCCTCTCATATGACCTTATTAACAAAAAAGTAGGTTGAAGTGATTCACTCCAACCTACTTTTATTTTTGATCAATAAAATATTTTACCATCTCATCAAGAAGATATCAGAACCTTCTTTAATTAAGGCAATTACCAACCATACTAAGAAAATCAACGGAACTATAATGGAGTAGAAAAGAGGTTTTACCTCATCACCAAGGTGCATGAACTCCATCATGATGTATTTTGCCTTCCAAATGGTCAGTATGATAAAGAGAGAATAGAGAATGATTCCTCTATCCATGGTAAATGCCATGATAAATTCTGCGACAGTGATCGCCAACAGAATCCCAGCTGTTTTCCAGATTTTCTTGATTTTTTCTTCGTTTCTAGGCTCTACTTGAAGTGTAGATTTTGTGTCTTGAATTTCCATTTGTCAATGATGTTAAAGGCTTAGATCAGATAGAATAAAGTAAATACGAATACCCAAACAAGGTCAACGAAGTGCCAATAAAGCCCAATTTTTTCCACCATTTCATAATGACCTCTCTTGTCATAAACACCAACAGCCGCCTGATAGAAGCAAAGGAAAAGCAAAAAGACACCAACAGTGACGTGGAATCCATGGAACCCAGTAATGAAAAAGAATAACTGGGCAAACGCAGAGGGGCCATATTCATTGACCATTAGATTAGCACCAAAAACTGTCTCAGTAACTGTTTGACCTAAGTTATTTACATAGGTCAAGACAGAACCAGCATCAGTACCATGAATAAAGTGAGACCATTCCCAAGCCTGACAACCCAAAAAGGTTATTCCACCCAACAAAGTCCAAAGCATCCATTTAACTACATCTCCTCTGTCATTTCTATGTCCAGCTTCAACTGCTAGAACCATAGTGACTGATGATGCAATCAAAATAAAGGTCATGATACCCACAAAAACCAAAGGTGCGTGAACACCATGAAGGAAAGGAACAGCCTCAAATACTAATTCTGGAATTGGCCAATATTCATTAGAACCAGCAAAACTGTCAACAGGACCAGCATAGGCGGGATAGCTGACGCGGATTGCCAAATAGCTAATTAGAAATGCGGCAAAAGTGAAAATGTCGGAGAGCAGGAAAAACCACATCATGAGTTTTCCATAACTAGCTTTCAGGGGTTCATTACCCCCGCCCCAAACGCCTCTTTTCGAGCTTACTCCAATAGCAGTAGAATGCGCAGACATAAGTTATTTATTTGTACCAGGTTTTAATTTAATGATTCAATAGCAAGAACATGAACAGATAAAGCCACAAACCACCAAGGAAATGCCAGTAGGTGGTAGCCATTTCCAATGAATTTAGAGCTTTGGAATGCACCTTTAGTCTGAAGGTCGAAATTAGCACAATAATCAGAAATATCACACCGCTGATCAGGTGAACCGCATGCAATCCTGTAAAAACGTATAGGAATGACCCTGCTGGATTTCCTACAAAAAACACATCACGGTCTACCAATGCCACCCAACTATACCATTGCCCTACTAGAAAGGCAATCCCCAAGACCACGGTCATCAACATGCCTATTCTAATAGAGGTGAAATTGTCTTTCTTGGCTGAAAAGTATGACCACTGTAATGAAATTGAGCTCAAGACAACAATTCCAGAGGTAATCCAAAAGATTTCAGGAAGCTCATATTCAAGCCAGTTACCCTCTGCTTGTCTCACGATGTATGCACTCGTCAGCGCAGCAAAAATCATGACCACTGTGACCATGAAAAGCCACAAAGCAAACTTCTTTGGGTGCATGCTTATCGGCTGCTCGACTATATCGATGTATTTTAATTCTTTTTCCATTTTTTAAGGCATTTTGTCCAATAAATAGGCAATCTGAACTATCGGTAAATAAAGAAAAGAACCAAACATAATTTTCAATGCCGATTTTCTGGAGCAGTCTCTCATTAAAGAAAAAGTCTGAGCCAAAAACAAAACCCCACATATAGTGGCCACAATACCAGAATTTAAACCTGTCAAACCAAAGTAGCTTGGAAGTAAACCTAGAGGAAGAAGAAATAATGTGTAAATCATGATTTGAATAGCTGTATTCAAGTCCTGACCTCCACCACTTGGTAAAAGTTTAAATCCTGCGCGCTTATAGTCTTCATCACTTACCCAAGCAATGGCCCAGAAATGAGGAAACTGCCAGATAAATTGGATACCAAAGATGATAAGAGCTTCATATGTTATTTCACCGGTTGCCGCTGTCCAACCTAATAGTGGAGGCATTGCTCCAGGGATGGCTCCAACAAAAACAGCTACAGGCCCTACTCTTTTTAAAGGTGTATAGGCAAAAACATAAAGCACCATGCTTAAAATACCAAGCCAAGTGGTCAAAGGATTAGTAAAAAACCAAAGAAGAAAAATACCTAAGACTGCCACTATGGAAGTAAACCAATACGCTTCTTGTAAAGAGATGATTTGAAGAGGAAGAGGACGATTTTGAGTCCGTTTCATCAACTTATCCAAATCCCTTTCCATAATTTCATTAGCAGCTCCTGATGCACCTGAAATAAGGAATCCTCCCAAAGCAAGACCAAGAAATCCAGTCCAGCCAAATGTAGCCCCGCGATCCCCTAGAATATATCCAAACACAGCAGAAAAGGTAACCAAAGCTGAAAGTCTCAACTTGATCAAATCTGAATATGCTCTTATCCTAGAAAGGATAAAGGAAGATACAGAATGGTCAGTTACATCAACTGTCCTCATTATCAATTAGTGTTTAACTGAGTTTTAATTTGATCTTTCAATTGAAGGATCAGAATAAACTGAATCCCTAAAATCAATGATCCAAGTAATAAATGAATCGGCTGAAGAAACGCTGGAATTCCAAAGTAGGCCATTCCTATTCCTGAGCAAATTTCAAGGACTAAAACAACCATTAACCACTGACTCCAAAGACTTATTTTGGAATAGCGCATGGTATATTTAAAAGCCCAGAAGAAATAAAGAACATGAATAAGCAATAGGACGAGAGAGAAGGAACGATGGATGATAAAATCAATTCCGACCCTTCCAACCCATTCCTCTCGAAGCATATTGCCAAGTGAGGATGAAATTTGATCGATTTGTTCACGAACTTGAGTTCCTAGTACCACCTGAATCAACATCAGAAAAGTACCTAAAATCAAAATCACTTTGACTTTAGCAGGAATAGAATTTGCAGGATTTGAATTCGCTACTATCCTAAAGGATCTATGATTGGCATAAATCAATACAGCAACCAAAGCCAATGCAAGAAGCATGTGGAAAGTGATCATCCAATGCAACAAATTGGTAGAAACTACAATGGAACCTATCCACCCCGTAAAGAGAACAAGGACCAAAGCGAAGAAAGAATTGAGTGTAATCCACTTATCTAACTTCCACAAGTTCAAAGATCTCCAAACTGTCAAGATTATTAATAGGCCTATGACGACTCCTATCAATCTATTGATGTACTCTATCCAAGTTTTAGTGGCATTAAATTCCTCTTCAACAAGTATAGATTTATCATTAGCTATTTGAGTGGCAATTTTATGAAATCCAAGTCTTTCAAGTGTAGCTACAAACCTTTCGTTTTTAGCCAATCTTTTTTCCAGATAAATCTCCTGATAATTTTTTGGGAGCTGATCCACGCTTGTAGGCGGCACCACACTCCCAAAACATTTAGGCCAATCGGGACAACCCATTCCGGAGCCTGTGCTCCTAACGATTCCTCCAACTAGTATCAGAAAATAAACAGCTATCACCGTAATTGTAGAAATCCGGCGAAAGCTGTTTATAGAATATTTAGTGCTTTGATTCATTTGCAACCAAAACCTCTGCCTCATCCTTCATTATTTCCAATTCTACCTTAACTAGCTCCTGCTCATGAGGAAGGTTAGATTCTGGAGTTTGAGACAATGGAACTGTCTGAGGAATAAAATCCTCAGCTGCACCAGGTTTAGAATAATCATAAGGCCAACGATACACAGTAGGGATTTCACCTGGCCAGTTACCATGACCTGGTTCAATTGGAGTAGTCCACTCTAGTGTAGTGGATCTCCAAGGGTTTTGAGTCGCCTTTCTACCTCTATACATGCTGTAGAAGAAGTTGAACAAGAAGATGAATTGAGCTGCAAAAGTGATAATCGCAGCTGCTGACACAAACATGTTCAAATCAGTGTACATGTTAGAAAACTCAAAGTTAGTCCATGAATAGTATCTTCTAGGAAAACCTGCAATACCAATGTAATGCATCGGGAAGAAAACCATGTATACACCGACAAAAGTCAACCAGAAATGCACATAACCTAATCTAGCATCCAACATTCTTCCAAACATTTTAGGAAACCAATGGTATACACCAGCCATAAGCCCAAAGAAAGAAGCAGAACCCATCACCAAGTGAAAGTGAGCAACTACGAAATAGGTATCGTGCAATTGAATATCAATCGCTGAGTTACCTAAGAAAATACCTGTCAAACCACCTGAGATGAAGAAAGAAACAAGACCTATTGAGAACAACATGGCAGGGGTAAAGATCAAATTTCCTCTCCAAAGGGTAGTGAGATAGTTGAAAACCTTTACCGCAGATGGAACTGCAATAATCAAAGTCAAGAACATGAAAATTGATCCAAGGAAAGGATTCATTCCTGAAACAAACATATGGTGTGCCCATACAATGAAGGAAAGAATTGTAATTCCTAACATAGAAATGACCATGGCTTTGTAACCAAAAATCGGTTTTCTGGAATTAGTGGCAATTACCTCAGAAGTAATCCCCAATGCAGGTAAAAGAACAATGTAAACCTCAGGGTGACCCAAGAACCAGAACAAATGCTGATAAAGTACAGGGCTACCACCAGTATTTGGAAGTGCCTCTCCAGCAACATAGATATCAGACAAATAGAATGAAGTACCAAAACTTCTATCAAATACAAGAAGAAGAGCTGCAGCAAATAATACTGGGAAAGATAACAAGCCAATTACGGCAGTCAAAAAGAAAGCCCAAATTGTAAGAGGCAATCTTGAGAACGACATCCCTTTAGTTCTGAGGTTAATTACTGTAGTGATATAATTAATACCTCCCAATAATGAAGACGCAATGAAAAAAGTCATAGAAATCAACCAAAGCGTCATCCCTAAACCAGAACCTGGAATCGCTTGTTCAAGTGCAGAAAGAGGAGGATATACTACCCAACCACCACCTGCTGGCCCTGTTTTGATGAATAGAGAAATAAACATGATTACCCCTGACACAAAGAAAAACCAGTAGGAAAGCATGTTCATAAATCCAGAAGCCATATCCCGGGCACCGATTTGGAGAGGGATCAAGAAATTCGAGAAAGTACCCGAAAGACCTGCAGTCAATACAAAGAACACCATAATGGTTCCGTGCATAGTAACCAAGGCAAGGTAGAACGTAGGATCAAGTTTACCAGTTTCATCAATCCATCCACCTAGTAAAGGCCGAAGAAATTCTAGATTCATTTCTGGGAAACCCAGCTGAAGTCTAAAGAGAATAGAAAGGAAACCACCGATTATTGCCCAGAAAATACCAGTAACCAAAAATTGCTTACCAATCATTTTATGGTCAGTACTGAAAATGTACTTTGTTATAAAATTGTCATGATGTTCATGATCATGATGATCATGAACCGCGGTGTCATGATGTGCAACTGACGCTGTAGCCATAACTTTTAATTTTATTTGTTTTCGCTTATTTGAATTTCTGCAAGTTCTTTCACATCAGACTTTAGTCCCTCAGCTAAAGAAGGATTTTGTTGAATGAAAGATTTCTGTTCCGCCAACCACTTTTGATAGGCCTCAGGCTCTACCACTTCAATCACTTTCTTCATAGAAAAGTGCCCACGCCCACAGATCTCTGTACAAGCGATTTCATATTCAAATTCAGGATTATTTAGCTCAACTCTCATTTCCTCCGTAGTCTTCGTTGGTACAAACCAGAAGCGCGTCGGCATTCCCGGTACAGCATCCATCTTCAATCTCATATGAGGAGCAAATACTGAATGTAGCACATCACGAGCCCTAATCTTGAACAGAACTGGCTCCCCTTTTGGAATTACTACTTTCGGAGAAGGAAAATCATCTATCGAATTTTTGTCTGTAAAGTCAACACCATGGGAATTAGATGCCGTAATCAATCTGTAATCATAATCTCCCAAAACATTATCCTTACCTGGATATCTTACTTCCCAAGCAAACTGATAGCCCATAATTTCTACAACATGAGCTTTCTCAGGGGCAGGTGCAGTAATATCAGACCATGCCATCCAACCTGATATAACCAATCCAGCAAGTACAACTCCAGGAACCGCAGTCCAAAGTATCTCGAGCTTATTATTGTCAGGGTAGAAAGTAGCTTTTCTGTCTTCTTTATACTGGTATTTGTAAGGGAAAATAAACAGCAGAATATGTGTAATTAAAAAAACCACACCGGTAACTGCCATAGTAATCCAAAACAACTGATCAGTGATTACGCCATGTTCAGAAGCAACAGGAAGTTGATAATTATCAAATTCTTTTATTGAATACCAAAACATCAAAATGCCTGTTCCCAGCAGGAAAACAATAAACAAGATTGCATTGACTTTATTGCTACCTGTAGCAATTTTCTTGTCTGAACCTTTAACAACCGATACCAAGGTCTGAATTCTGTAGACCATCCAAATGATGGAAAACAACAGAAGAACCCCTACTCCAATCAGAAATCCGTACATATTTTAGTTTTTTCGGATAATTAATTAAATGTGATGATTATAACTTTCTTCAAGCATTGGGTGATTCTTTGCAATCAAGTTTTTCTTAGCCAGACCTCCAAGCACCACCAACGCCACCGCTGAACCATAAACTAGGAACATACCCACTTCCATCAAACCAATTCCACCATTATGGCCAAGTGTGCCAGGTTGAACCATTAAGAAGAAATCAATCCAATGGCCAACCAATAAAATGGAACAAACAAGTTTCAGGAATACACCATGCCTTTTGGCATCTCTAGTCATAAGAACTAGAAAAGGAAGGAAGAAGTTTAAGCCTAGATTCACAAAAATGAAAGGGCTGTAAACATCGCTAGTCAATCTTTCCACGAAATAGACAGTCTCTTCAGGGATGTTGGCATAATAAATCAACAAAAACTGAGAGAACCATAGATAAGTCCAGAAAATAGAGAAACCAAATACGAATTTACCAAGATCATGAACATGGTTTTCATTAACCATTTCCAAATAACCTCTACCTCTTAGGAATAGAACAAGAAGAGTAATAGCAGAAAGACCTGATACGAACCAAGATGCAAATACATACCAACCAAACAGCGTAGAGAACCAGTGAGTATCAATCGACATCACCCAATCCCAAGCTGAAATAGAAGAAGATACAGCAAAGAAAACTAGGAAATAGGCAGACCAACTTCTCATTTTAAACCAATAAGATGTTCCTCCCAATTGATCTTCTTGGTCAGATATTTTCTTAAACTTATTAAAGAAGAATACCCAGAATAAGAAGAAAATAACCATTCTACCTACATAGAAAACAGGGAAAGTACCCTTTTCCATAGGCCAATAGAAAAAAGCACCTTTTCCGTCTATGATCTTGTCGTACTGTGGATCATTTTTATCAAATAAGTACGAATGCGTCCAGTGAAACAGGTCGTGATTGGCAATAAAGAAAGTGACAATCATAAGAACACCTGCAATTGGAAGCCAGTTACCAAAGGAAAGCATTACTCTCAAAATCGGAGCAGACCAACCAGCCTGTGCCGCGAATTGAATTGCAAAGAAGAAAACACCAACAATAGCTATCCCTGTAAAAAAGACATTATTGATCCAAAGATTAGCATAAAGTCTCTCATACCAGTGAAAAGCATGGCCGCCCACTTCTCCAGTTTCTTCATGATGTCCTCCAGTCATGGCAAGGACAATTCCTAATCCCAATAAAATCGCACCAATGACCAAAACAGTCATGATGGATTTCTTTATAGATGCAGAAAAATCAAATCTCTGATCTAAGTTATAATGATGTTCGCCGTGATGAACCATGATTAATTAGCTGGGGTTACTTGTGCTACCGAGGTAGAATCCGTTACTGCGTCAGAATTTGCAGCAACTACCTGACCTTGAATAACTTGTTTGACATAGTGAACAATTTTCCATCTACTTTCAGCAGGAATCTGCGATCCGTGAGCTCCCATTCTTCCTTTACCTTTTGTAATCACATGAAAAATATGACCTTCAGGTAGGTTTACATAGGCGCCACCTTTAAGGTTGGCAACACCACCTATAACTTCTCCTGCTTTTCCATCACCTTCACCACCTTTACCATGGCAAGCGTTACAATACTGTAAATAAAGCTTCTCACCATCCTTTAAAACCGCTTCAGAAGAAGCAACAGGATTTTTGATCAAAGCAGCTTGCTCAAGTTCAAATTGCTTCAATCGGTGTGGTAAATAACCTTGCTTATTTCTAGGAACTGTATTTTCTACAGGTTCTCTCATGTTCATTCCATGAGGATTGTTAACATTAGAGTTAAAGAACTCGCCTTTTCCATCTTCTCTGTTGGAAAGCCAAGAACCCTGAGCTTCATCTTTTATTTGAGTCAAAGGTTCGTAAGCTACAGAATGATACATCTGAGGTGCATATTCCAGCCCTTGGTTTTCACCTCCGGCTTTACATCCAGCCAAGATGGAAATGGCCAATGCAGAACCTCCGAAAATTAATGCGTTTGCAAATTTCATATATCCGGATTTTCTATTCAAAACTTTTATTGTTCACTTCTGTAGCACCAGAAGACTTTAAAATCTCCTTGATTTTGTCTACTTCAATTGCACTGTTATTTGCAATGTCAATAGCCATGATGTGCTTGTCATCAGTACTTCGAAGATCAAAAATTCTAGGCTGAGCCCAAGGCTTAAGATTAGAGCTCACCATGAATACTCCCACCATTCCGAAAGCAGCTAGAAGAACTGTCATTTCGAATGAAACAGGAATAAAATCTGGGAAAGCTGCATAGTCTTTACCACCAATAATCATTGGCCAGTCAAATTTCATCATATAAAACTGCATGGTCAAAGCCAAGCTGGTTCCCAACATTCCAAAAAGAAATGCAGCAATCGGGAGCTTGCTTCTTTTATAACCAAGAACATGTTCCAATCCATGAACAGGATAAGGTGAATATACTTCATGAATCTTAACTCCACTACCTCTTACTTTTTCAACAGCATGGAGCAATACGTCTTCATCGTCGTACACTCCTAGAATAAAATGAGTATCTCTTTCCATGATTACTTATGTGCTTTTTCAGATGAAGACTTCAATACAGATTTAACTTCTGCCATGTTGATTACCGGGAAGAACTTCGCAAATAGGAAGAAAAGAGTAAAGAACAAACCAAAAGTGAATAAATAGACCCCTACATCAGCCCAAGTTGGATAGAACATCGCCCATGAAGAAGGAAGGTAATCTCTGTGAAGGGAAGTCACGATAATTACGAAACGTTCAAACCACATTCCGATATTAACCACAAGTGAAAGAAGGAAAGTGGCTACAATTGAAGTCCTGATATTTTTAAACCAGAATAATTGTGGAGAAATAACATTGCAAGTCATCATCGACCAATAGGCCCACCAGTAAGGACCTGTAGCTCTATTGATAAATGCATATTGCTCAGCTGCAACACCAGAATACCAAGCGATAAAGAACTCAGTGATATAAGCTATTCCGACAATAGAACCTGTTATAATGATTACGATATTCATCAATTCAATGTGGCCTATCGTGATGTAATCCTCCAACTTGAACACCTTTCTAGTGATGATCATAAGTGTTAATACCATAGCAAAACCGGAGAAAATTGCTCCAGCTACGAAGTAAGGAGGGAAGATGGTCGTGTGCCAACCAGGTATCACGGAAGTTGCAAAGTCGAAGGATACAATTGTATGAACTGATAATACTAGCGGAGTTGCAAGACCAGCAAGAATTAGAGAGACAGACTCGTACCTCATCCAAGTTTTAGCAGCACCGTCCCATCCAAAAGAGAGTGCACCATAAATGGTTTTTCTCAAACCAGTAGAACGGTCTCTAATTGTTGCAAAATCTGGGATCAAACCAATATACCAGAATACGAGAGATACTGAGAAATAGGTAGAGATCGCAAATACGTCCCAAAGAAGCGGAGAGTTGAAGTTTACCCAAAGCGAACCAAATGTATTCGGGAGAGGAAGCGCCCAATAAGCACCTAACCAAGGACGTCCCATGTGAATGACAGGGAACATAGCCGCACAAATAACAGCGAAGATGGTCATTGCCTCAGCAGCTCGATTGATAGATGTTCTCCATTTCTGTCTGAATAGCAAAAGTACTGCGGAAATTAGAGTACCAGCGTGACCGATACCGACCCACCAAACGAAGTTGGTAATGTCCCAAGCCCAGCCAATGGTCTTGTTTAGACCCCACATACCAATACCTTCCCAAAGGGTGGCTAATAGGGCAATTGATCCTAGAGCCAATACACCGGCGGCAGTTAAGAAAGCTAAGAACCAAAGTTTGGTTGGCTTTCCTTCTACCTGACGTGCCACATCGTATGTCACGTCATGGTAGGTTTTACCTCCGGTAACTAACGGCTGGCGTACGGATGAAGTAACCTGCATAGTTTTATTTATTATGATTACGCTTCGTTTTTCTCTTTATTTCTGATCTTGGTGAAATACCAAACGTTTGGACTCACGTTGATCTCTTCCAATACGTGGTAAGCTCTTTCCTCTCCTACTTCTTTGATCGCTGAATCTGTTTCTTCAATTTTCAAAAGTTTGGAAACCTTGCTGTTTGGATCGTTCATATCTCCAAATACGAGTGCATCAGTAGGACAAGCCACTGCGCAGGCCACATTTACCTCTCCGTCTTCCAGCTTACGCTTCTCTCGCTTAGCTGTCAATTTACCAGCTTGAATACGCTGCACGCACATGGAGCATTTTTCCATCACACCACGTACTCTGACAGTTACATCAGGATTCAAGACCATTTTACCAAGATCATCGTTTTGAGCAACGTTAACACCGGCAAAATCTTTGTTATCATGATACTTAAACCAGTTGAATCGACGGACCTTATACGGACAGTTGTTGGCACAATATCTTGTACCTATACATCTGTTGTAAGTCATTTGATTAAGACCTTCAGAAGAGTGGGTCGTAGCCGCCACAGGGCATACTGTCTCACATGGAGCATTGTTACACTGCTGACACATCATTGGCTGGAAGGTAACTTCCGGATTTTCAGAAGCAACTTCTAATCCGCTCAAGTCATCAGCAGCTGCGTCAGAAGAATAGTATCGATCAATTCTGATCCATGCCATTTCTCTTCTATTCAACACTTCCTGCTTTCCAACTACTGCGACGTTGTTTTCAACTTGACAGGCAACTGTACAAGCACCACAACCAATACATGAATTCATGTCAATTGCAAGGCCCCAGTGATGCTGGCTGTATTTATGACCACTCCAAAGAGAAATTTTAGAAGGCTTTACAAACTCTCCGTCTTTATAAATTTCCGGCTTATAGCGGCCTGCAGAAGCATCAGTTTTGTATTCTGCAAGGGTAGCCTCTTGGATCACGTTTTCACGCGCCATGAAGGTCTGATGCGTTTGCGTTCGAGCGATTTTATAAGAATCAGCTGTGACAGCAACCTCAACACCTGACATTATATCAAAATTTACAAAACCCTTAGAAGCGTCTAGTAGATCGTAAGCATTCACACCTACACCATCTGCAACTCGACCAGCCTTTGTTCTACCATAACCCAAAGCCAAACCAAAAGTACCATAAGCCTGACCAGGTTGAACCAAAATAGGAACAATCAAAGTCTTACCATTCACTGAAATTTGGGCTTTCTTAGTGTTTTCTTCTACCATGGTAACACCATTTTCAGATGCCCACTTTTGAGAAACAGTCAGGTAGTTATCCCAAGTTGCCTTGGTGATAGGATCAGGCATTTCCTGAAGCCATGGGTTATTAGCAAACGTACCGTTACCAATTCCAACCTTAGAATAGATCACCAATTCTGCACCTGCATTGTCAGCTTTGTAAGCTTTGGCAACTTCAGCAGCAGCTGCAGAAGCATCAGATATAGGAGCTACTACAGCAGGAGTAGATTCAACAGCAACTACACCGTTGAACAATGATCTATCCCAGAACTCTTGAAAAGAAACACCACCACCCAATATTGGATAAAGTGTAGCATTCCAATTTGCTTGTAGATAGTCATAATAATTTGTAGTAGAACCCGCCCAAGTCAAGAAAGAATCCTGAGCCTGACGTGTATCAAACAAAGGAGAAATTGTAGGCTGGGACAAGGAATAATGTCCTTTCTTAGGCTGATAGTCATTCCAAGACTCAAGGAAGTGATGATCAGGAGCAACTACTTGTACCAAAGAAGAGGTTTCATCAAGAGTACCATTTGTTGCGATACTCAATTTTGCTTTAGCAATTCCCTCTGCGATTTCAGATCCTCTTGCGTGGTCATATACTGGATTACAGTTATAGAAAATGACTGCTCCAACCTGTCCGCCTTTCAATTCAGCAACGAACTGGTTCATTCGGGCATCATTCCCTTTTCTGAAGTGCACAGGGGTTGAAAAATCAACCGTAGCACCATTATTTCCAAGAAGCTCATTGATAGCATTTACTACTACCTGTACATTTGGATCATTTGAACCAGAAACTACTAGAGAAGCTCCTTTAGCTGCCCAAAGATCATTCGCAGCTTTATCTAAGTTCGCAATTTCAACCTTTGGGGCAGAGACTGTAGATGCACCAGCTTTACCTGCAATAGCATTATAAAGTGCCAACACAGCCAAACCAGACTGAGAAGCTTTGATTGGTGTTCTATAATCAGCATTTGCACCAGTCAAAGACAAGTTTGATTCAAACTGATAGTGACGAGACATCTCCGCTTTTTCTTTGCTGATTTTTCTCGTCTTAGCGTACGCAGCAGCAAATTCGATAGGGGAAATCCATGTTCCCAAAAAGTCAGCCCCGAAAGAAACTATTGTTTTAGCCTTTTCGAAATGGTAAGAAGGAATTACTGCTTGTCCATAGAATGTTTCAGCAGCTTTGGAAATACCATAGTTAGAAATAGGATCATACATGATTACCTCTGCACCTCCAAAAGCAACTCCAAATTCTTGGATAGCTTTCTCGGTGGTTGGAGATAAAATGGTATTTGCAACGACTTTGACAGAACCTGAAGATGCCAATTTGGACTTCACTTGCTCATCTACCGTCTTCCAGTCGGATTTGGCACCAGCTACCATTGGTCCTGTTACTCTCTGCTTATCATAAAGAGATAGCACAGAAGCTTCTACAATGGCATTTACTTTACCTTTATTTATAGGAGAAAGATCGTTTCCATCGATTTTGATAGGACGTCCTTCCCTTGTCTTCACCACTACAGCGGCATAGTCACCACCGGAAGCGAAGGTTGAAGCATAATAGTTGGGAATAGATGGGTTAACATCTATTGGCTTATTCACATAAGGAATCGCCTTTCTTACAGGAGCTTCACAAGCAGCTAGGGACGCAGCGGCTAAGCTGAAACCCATTACTTTAAGAAAGTCTCTTCTAGAAGCATTGCCATCCTCTGATATAGTCGTTGGAAGCTCTGGAAACTCCCTGTCGGCATGCTTTACAAACTCCGGATCGTTGCTGAGTTGCTCGAGCCCTTTCCAGTAGGTTTTTTTATTTTCCTTCATTTTATTTCTAGGAATGAATTAGCAAAAGGATAAGGAATTAATAATGGCACTTAGCACACTCCAAGCCACCGATGTCTTTTACTTTCAAAGCATCTTTGGAGGTTGAATGAAGTTGAACCAACTTGTCGTAATAAACATTGCCTTCAGTAGCAATTTCAGTCTGCCTGTGGCAATCGATACACCAGCCCATGGTCAAAGAGCTATGCTGACCTACCACTTCCATTTCCTGAATAGGACCATGACAAGTCTGACATTCGATACCGCCAACTGCTACGTGCTGAGCGTGGTTGAAGTAAGCCAAATCTGGCAGGTTGTGAACTCTCACCCATTCAATCGGCTGATTTGTTTCTACTGCATTATAGATTTTCTGGATTTCAGGAGAGACTCCTTCTTTACCTCCCACATTTTGAATGTGCGTATGGCAATTCATACAAATATTAGCTGAAGGAATGTTAGCAGACTTTCCAATCTCCACACCGGTATGACAATACTGACAAGCAATCTCATATTGGCCAGCATGTAGAGCGTGAGAGAATGCGATTGGCTGAGCCGGTGCATATCCTTGCTGTACACCTACAGAATATAAACCATCAATTGCCGTTTTCGCAACCAAAGCAATTACCAAGGCAGTCACTACGATGATAAATGCATCACTTTTAAAAATCTTGGTGACATCAGTCTTTTGTGAAACGAACTCTTTGTCATCATCAGAAAGATCTTGCTTATTGATGTATCTGGTGAGTACCGAAATAATCAATCCCAACACAATCAATATGAGAAGAAGCACCACGACCAAAACTCCGATAATCACTGTCAAATACTCTGTAGGAATACCTCCGACTGCGGATGCGCCAGCCCCCGTCTCGCCTCCTGCAGTAGCAGCGGCAGCCGCGGGATCAACTTTATCACCGTACTCGATATAGGCTAACAAATTGTCCAGATCGCCATCAGTCAAAAATTCATGAGAAGGCATCACGGTATTGTTATACTCTTTGTAAAGAGCGGTAGCGTAAGAATCGCCTGAGGCGATTACTGCTTGAGAGTTTTTGATAAAACTCTTAGCCCATGCAATCGACTGCCTGTCGGAAATACCTCTCAAGGCGGGACCTACACTTTTTTGGTCCAGCTTATGGCATTGTTTACAGTTTGCATTGAAGACAGTCTTACCTGCCGCAATTGCTTCATCACTGCTTGCCACTGCTGGATCAACGGCGTAGGCCGAAACTCCGATCAGCATGAAAAACAGCACTGCCAGTGTCTGGAAATTCATTCGAATCCCTACTAACGAGCGTTTGGATAACATATTTTAGCTAATTAAATAGTTTATACGGTTCTCATTAACCCCTGCAAAGGTACTATTGGAGCCCAATTTTTCAAACATGAATTCCAAAGTGTCAAATTCAGCCTACTACACACAAAACATGATCTATTTTATTGATTTCCAATACATTAATAGATTAATTTAAAGAAGGGTGTTATTTGGAATAATTATAAATAGAAGATTTTTTTCACCTGAATTCTTGCGCCCTCATTATCAATATTCTAATAGTAAAAGTATCTTAAATATATTCTATTAAGATTTTTTTTAGACCACAAGCCGTCAAAAACAAATTGCAATTATTTTGCTCAAGTGAAGATTATAACTACATTTGCACTCCAATAAAATGGTCGCGTGGCCGAGCGGCTAGGCAGAGGTCTGCAAAACCTTGTACAGCGGTTCGAATCCGCTCGCGACCTCCAAATTAAGCATCCCTCAAAAGGATGCTTTTTTTTTACACTTTCCCTGAAAAACCCAAGTCAGAGATAAAAAAAACGCCGACTTTTAAGCCGGCGTTTTCTATAGTCTAAGATCTAAAGTCTTACGTCTTCAATCTTACTTCTTTCCTTCCATCTTCTCTTTCAACTCAGCAAGAGCGTCGATGTCACCGAAAGTAGATTTTTCAGCTTGAGCAGGCATTTCAACTGCATCTTCTTTCTTCTTGCCAGCGGTAGCAGCTTTCTTCGCAGCTTTAGCTTCTTCCTTGAAAGTGGCTGTATGAGAAAGCACAATTCTCTTATCGTCTTTAGAGAATTCGGTCACTTTGAAATCCAAAGATTCACCAACTTCTACTTGAGAACCGTCTTCTTTCTCCAAGTTCTTCACTGTTGCGAAGCCTTCAAGTCCGTATGGAAGTTCAAGAACTGCACCTTTGTCATTCTTAGAATTGACAGTACACTTATGAACTGAACCTACTGGGAATACAGTCTCGAAAGTATCCCATGGATTCTCTTCCAGCTGCTTATGACCCAAGGCAAGTCTTCTGTTTTCTACATCAAGTTCAAGAACAGCTACATTGAGCTCATCTCCTACCTTAACAAACTCAGAAGGATGCTTGATTTTCTTAGTCCAAGAAAGGTCAGAAACGTGAACCAAACCGTCGATTCCTTCTTCCAATTCAAGGAATAGGCCGAAGTTAGTCAAGTTTCTTACTACACCTTTGTGCTTAGAACCTACTGCATACTTGGTAGACATGTCGCCTTTCGTCCAAGGATCTTCAGTAAGCTGCTTGATGCCTAAAGACATTTTTCTGTCGTCTTTATCCAAGGTCAATACAACCGCTTCGATTTCGTCACCTACTTTCACAAAGTCAGCTGGGTTTCTCAAGTGCTGAGACCAGCTCATTTCAGAAACGTGAATCAAACCTTCAACTCCAGGAGCCAATTCTAAGAAAGCACCATAGTCAGCTACGTTCACAATCTTACCTTGTACTCTTGATCCAACCTCAAGGTTAGCAGCCAAAGAATCCCAAGGATGTGAAGTCAATTGCTTCATACCCAAAGAAATTCTTCTCTTGTCATCATCAAAGTCAAGAACCACAACTTGAACTTTCTGGTCAAGCTGCAATAGTTCTTCTGGATGATTGATACGACCCCAAGAGATGTCTGTGATGTGAAGTAGACCATCTACACCACCCAAGTCGATGAATACACCGAAGTTGGTCATGTTCTTGATCACCCCTTCCAATACCTGACCTTTCTCTAGGTTGTTGAGGATTTCTGCTTTTTGCTTCTCTAGATCCTTCTCGATCAATACTTTGTGAGAAACAACTACGTTATCGTTAGTGTGGTTGATTTTAACAACCTTCACTTCCATCTTCTTACCTACATAGATATCGAAATCTCTGATAGGCTTCACATCGATCTGAGAACCTGGCAAGAATGCTTCTACACCGTAGATATCTACGATCAAACCACCCTTGGTTCTTCTCTTCACAAGACCTTCGATTACGCTGTCATTTTCAAGAGCGCTCTCGATATCCTGCCAAGCACGAACGATTTTTGCTTTTTTACGAGAAAGGATCAATTGACCAAGCGCATTTTCCTGCTCTTCGATGAACACCTCAACTTCGTCACCTGGCTTGATGCCGGCTACGTCACGGAATTCAGAAAGAGGCACAAGACCGTCAGACTTAAATCCGATGTTGATGATTACATCCTTGTCATTTACTCCTACAACTACACCTTTGATCACTTCTTTTTCAGTGATCTCATTTAGGGTGCCGGCATACATTGCTTCCATTTGAGCTCTCTGCTCTTTGGAATAACCGTCTCCGAAACCCTTGGTGCCGAAGTTGTCCCAATTAAATTCTTTTGAACTAGACATAAATTAAACTGACTCTGAAAACCAACAAACTTAGAGTCATCAGTCTGTTGTTTTTTGGTTAGAAATCAGTGCGTTGCAAATACAAAACACCCCGTTCACCCGAACGGACTGCAAAGGTATTGATTTTCTTTAATTTGGATAAAGTGAAAAGAAAAAAACCAAGGATAAATTAGAGACAAGTTTTCCTGATTTATTTTGTAAAGTATCCATGAAACTTTACCAAAAAATAAAGGCCCCGAATCGCTTCGAGGCCTGCAAGCAAAGAGTTAAAGGATAATTTTCGAACCCAAATCTAACGCAATTTCTCCAATGATCAAGCTCTTCCAGTGGATCTACACAGCGTATTCAGCTCTAATTTTTGCCACATTAATGATTCTTCTTGGGCTTTTTATTGTAATCCCACTTTTGATCTCAAACCGTGGAGATAAAATCTCTTTCGTATTTATCCGAATTTGGGCAAAAACCTGGGCGTTTCTCTCAGGAATACGATTTGAAATTCATGGTCAAGAATGGATCAAAAAGCACACCCCCTATATTTTCATATTTAATCATAGATCATTCATTGATGCTCCTATTTTACCAATTGCCATACCTCAGGAGTTGAGAGCTTTGGGCAAAAAAGAGATTTCCAAAATCCCGATCTTCAGCTGGGTAGTAGGACGACTAGCTGTGTGGGTGGATCGATCCTCTATCGAATCCAGAAAAGCCAGTTTGGACAAAATGATCAAAATCGCTAAAAGCGGGTTCTCAGTGGTGGTCGCCCCGGAAGGCACCCGAAACGATACCTCTGAAACACTACTGCCTTTTCAAAAAGGAGCATTTCGACTATCTATTGACACCCGAATCCCAATCTTGCCGATGGCTGTCATCGGGGCAGACCAGATCATGAAGCGGGGCTCACTTTTGCTAAGTCCAGGAAAAGTCAAGATCTATTTTTCTGAACCTTTGACACCTCCCACGCCTTCAGACACCGCAATTGATGAATTTGCTGCAAAATGCAAAAACCGGTTAGAGGCTATGGTTCTAGCCCATGAGTAGTAATTGACTCTTCTTCTGAAAAAACCTCCCGAGTCAAATCCTCAAAGATCACATACAAGACCAAGAATGTCATCGGGAAAGTGATCAATAAGCCAATTCCCAACAAGAGCAAGCCTACAAGGTTTATCGCGATCAATAGCATAAGTAAGGCAAAAAACTGCCACCAGTTCCTTGTGATCAGCTTCCGGCTCCATTCCATGGCGGACCAAACATCCACTCCTCCAAAAATTCCCATCAGCAGAGAAAATAAATATCCCACTGCCAAATAAACTCCCGGAATCACCAAGGCAAACAAGCCCAGAGCCACCAATACCTGACCCAACAATGAAATCAAAACCAAAGGCAACCAAAATCTAAACCCTCCAAAGTAGTCGGAATAGATGACAGTTTCTCCTCTGCTGATCTTGTTGGCAACCAAAAAGAACCCCGAATACAAGGGCGGAGCTAACAAGGCACTGTACAAAATCATGTATTCCTTAAAGTAAATCACTGTCAATCCCTGAATCGAAAGGATAAACATCATATACAACACATGAAGCAAAGCCTGGGATTTGAACAATTCCCAGGCCTTTGCAAATGAATCTTTGATATCAAAATCTACCGGAACCGTCATCAAACGGTGAAGCCGCTCTGAATTCATACTTACTTGGTGAATGCTTCTAAGATATCGTGCTTGGTGATGATGTGAATGTTGTCAGCGGTATCTCGGACCAGTACCGCCTTCTCTTTTTCTACCATAGAGGAAAGCACATCCAATGTGGAATCCAATGCCACAAATTTCATGGAGCCTTCCATCACATCGGCCACACTGCCATCCTTCAAGCCTGGATTATCGATGATTTTGGATAAAAGCTTATTGTCTGTCAAGCTGCCGACCACTTCACCGTTTTCCATGACCGGAATCTGGGAGACACTTTTTCCATTCATCAAAGCAATCGCTTCTTTGACGGAGTCGGACTTTTTCACCGCAAGCAAGGAGTAGCTGCCATTTCGCTGCGCGATGATATCCCGAGCAGTGGAATAGGTTTTGTCCTCGAGGAACCCGTGATTTCGCATCCATTCGTCATTGTAGACTTTTCCCAGGTAGCGCGTGCCATGGTCCGGAAGAATGATCACCATCCGGTCTCCTTCTTTCAGGTGTTCTTTTGCCCATTCGAGCGCACCATGTACAGCCGAACCGCAGGACCAACCTACAAAAAGTCCTTCTTCACGAGCCAATCTTCTTGTCATGACTGCCGCATCTTTGTCAGTAACTTTGATGAAGTGATCAATCAGGCTAAAATCGACGTTTTTAGGAAGAATATCTTCTCCGATTCCTTCGGTCAGGTAAGGATAAATTTCCTTTTCGTCAAAGATCCCCGTCTCCTTATATTTCTTAAAAACCGAGCCATAGGTATCAATTCCGACAGTCACCAAGTCTGGATTTTGCTCCTTGAGGTATTTGGCAGTGCCACACATGGATCCACCTGTGCCTACGCCTGCCGCGTAGTGTGTGATCTTTCCATCGGTATCTTTCCAGATTTCCGGGCCAGTAGTCTCGTAGTGGGCCGCAGCGTTGGATAAGTTGTCGTATTGATTTGGGTAAAAAGAGTTGGGAATATCTCGATTCAGCTTTTTGGCTACTGAATAATAAGACCTTGGATCTTCAGGTGTCACGTTGGTAGGACACACCACTACCTCGGCACCAACGGCACGAAGGATGTCGATTTTCTCCTTGGACTGCTTATCTGCCATGGTAAAAATGCACTTGTAGCCCTTTGCAACTGCGGCAAGAGCAAGTCCCATCCCGGTATTTCCAGAGGTACCTTCAATAATAGTCCCTCCTGGCTTTAAGATTCCTGCTTTTTCAGCATCTTCCACCATTTTGATGGCCATTCGATCCTTCATCGAATTGCCCGGATTGAAGTATTCTACTTTGACCAACACTTCCCCTTTTATTTCTTTGGAAAGTCTGTTGAGGCGGATCATCGGCGTGTTGCCAATGGTGTCGATGATGGAATTATAGATCATGGTTCAGTTATATTTGGTTTTCAAAAATACAGGAAAATATCAGGCCTACGCCAAAGCCTTGCTTCAAACCCAAGATTAATAAAAAGGCTTTTTTTAATGGAAATGAGAATCTGAGAAATCTAAAATTGGATTTCTAATTGTCTTGACCGGTATTTTAAATCTCTTTGAACTCCAATCGCTTTAAAATATCCAAGGTAACATGGACTAAAATCGAAGCTACCAATCCTAAACCCACCACCATCGTCAATAGGCCATAAATAAACTGGTCTGTCACTGCAAATACGATCATCCCAAGAATAAAGGAAGGAATCAATCCGAAAACAAAAATCCCTCCAATCATCAGCGGTTTAATCAATATCCGATCCCAACCCTCGTCCAAACCTACCTGTGGAATCAAATTGACCGCTAAGCCTACCAGATAGGCAAAAATCATCCCCAAAGGGAAAACCACGATCAAGCCCACATGGATTTGTGCCAAAAACACACTAGGCACAATGAGTAGAAGCGAGAAAATAACTGTCTGAAGCAAGTCCAGCTTGATCATATTCCAAAACTTGGAAGTCCAACTCGCAGGAACCAAAATAAACCACGGCTTTTTGAGATCACCTATGCTAGCCCGGCCAATGCCTGCTAAAAAGTAGAAGGCAATCATAAAGCAGAGATAGATGTATACCACTTTGTGGGAAAACCAGTCAAAGTTGGACAGACCTGCAAAGATAATCCCCAACAAAGCCATCCCCAGCGTATAAACCCCGATTAAGGGATGAAAATCCTGTCTGCTGCTGTGGACATAATTTCGCCAATAAAAGGCCTTTGCCCCTACTCCAAATTCAGGAAGTGCCAGCTGCTTTTTGGCATTGAGGCTATAGGTATCTTCGGTTACTTCTCGCTTTCCTAAGGCCTTTTCCAACTTCTCCTCATTGGACTTGGTGGATTCCAGCACATCCTCATAATAATATCCAGCGTACCGGATCACCAACTTAACCACGGTAAAATAGGTGAGCCCATACAGAAAGAGAAAGCCGGAAGACAAAATCAAATTCTGATTTACAAAATACCCCATCATTCCTCTACTCCAGCCCACCACAGGGACGAGATCAAACCACGGAGAAGCAATCCAGCTAAACATGCCCTGCCAAAATTCCTCAGCCATCAACCCCGGAATCAAGATCATGGACACCAACAGTACACCCAATCCGATAATTCCACCTCTGATGTATTGGATGATTCCAAACTTGGTATGCAGCGTGTAGATTAAAAACCTGAGTGGGAAAACCATAAAGAAGAACAGCGCAAATCCCAACACCAGAAAAACAATCCCTAACACTCCCAACTCAAAGTCTTTGGCCATTTGCCCACCACTGTAGGCAAGAAAAAACAAAGAACCACCCAAGGCCGGCAATATCGATCGGGCCATGTAGTAGATCAATAGGTTTTCTGGCTTCACAGGTGCAGTGAACAATAAATTCACATCCGCCATCTTGAAAAAAGTGACGTTGTTTTTCGTCGCACGATAAAGCTGGAAAATCAAAAATGCCAAAGCGAGCAAGGTAACCCCTCCGATCACATTCTGAAGTGCGAAATCGACCTCGCCTGCAGCTTCTGTAGTGAGTTCGTCAGCGGATATTTTGTTTCCCGTTATTCCGCGGGTGTACATAAACACGAAGTATCCGATCATCACTGCGTAAGGAATCAGTCTTGCAGGATTTCTGAAAATCAACAAGATGTTATTCTTGAGGATGAGCAGGTCTTTCCTCAGAAGTAGGCGGACTTCATTCATCTTTGGTCAGCTCTAAAAACAAATCCTCCAAACTCAATCCATCGCCACTTGCAGCTTGGATTTTGAGATTTTCCACGGTGTCGTTGCCGATGATCTTGCCGTCTTTCATGATCATAATCCTGTCGGCAATCGACTCCACACTGTCGATCAGGTGGGTAGACACCAAAATGGTTTTGCCTTCCTCTTTCAGTTTTTTGAAAAGCAGCTTGGTATTTTTGATGGCTTTGGGATCCAATCCGATCATGGGTTCATCGAAAAATAACAGCTGAGGATCTGGCAAAAGCGCACAGCAAATCGACACTTTTTGCCTCATCCCTTTCGATAAGTCGCGACCAAGCTTCTTTTCCTTGTCATCCAGTTCATACAATTCCAAAAGCTCCTTCGCACGTGGCTGCCAATCCCTCACCCCATACGCCTGAGCGATAAATTGCATGTGCTCCCAAATGGTAAGCAAGTCGTATACATAAGGTGTCTCCGGGATATAGCTGAAAAATTTCTTAGCCTCCACACTGAGGTGATCGTAGCCTCCAATGGTTATTTCCCCGGTAGTCTTACGAAGCAATCCCACAATACACTTCATAGTGGTACTTTTTCCGGCGCCATTGGGGCCGAGAAGCCCTACCACTTCTCCTCCATCTAAGTGAAAACTGATGTCATCTACAGCGGCTTGCTTGCCGTAGGTTTTGGAGAGGTTGGTTACAGTAAGCATAAAAACAGATTTGATGCGATGATGGTCAATGAAAAGAAATTAAGCAAATCAAACCCTAACAGTGAATAGAATCATCCATGGAAGAAGAGAAAGCTTTGTGAAGCAAATTTGAACTGCTTTGATCAAAGTATCTAAACTTGACAAGGTGACTTCTGGTTTCAGGCTTTTTGGAATCTTTTTTGCGAAGTTCTGGCGATAAACTTAACCTACTTATGAAAAAGCTTTTCGGATTAATGATTGCCTTCTTGATTGTGCAATCAGCTTTTGCCCAACGGGCAGGCGGATTTCGGTTCGGTATGGATTTGGGTGCTGCAGTCCCTCAAAATGGAGGAATTGGAGCACTTTTTAATTTGGAACCTCAGATCCTGCTCAAAGACAATCTTGCCTTTGGAGTCAGGTTTGGCGTAGCCGGCCTAGCCAAAGATGTGACTTACTACAATATTTCTGAAGACTACGAAGGAGAAGTCTCCGGAAATGCTTCCATCACGGGCACTTTGAATTATTACTTCAACAATGGCAATAGCAGAGTTGCACCTTACTTAGGTGCAGGTTTTGGCTATTATGCCTTGAGCTCGGTCAGAATCGACAGCAATGACATCAACCAAGAAGAAGTGGGAAATCTCGAGGCAAGTTTTGCATGGGCGCCTATGGTCAGAGCCGGAATTGAATTGGGTAAATTCAGAGTAGGAGCAGAGTATAACCTCGTACCACCAAGCAACCTGCAGAATCTCAGTGGCCAGGTTATCGGTGAAGCAATCAACCAATACTTTGGCTTTACCCTAGGTCTCACTATAGGCGGAGGCAGGTGGGGGAAATAATTTCGGATACCTCGACAAGCTCTGGACAAGTTTCGGATTTCGAAAACCAACAGGAAGCATTGATCCAACTATAAACAAAAAGGATGGGGCCGAAACCTCATCCTTTTTATATATCTCCAATTTTTGAATCTTATTTCTTGACTCTGTTATCTTGTATTTATGCTACAAATACGGCATCAGCCCTTCACTCCTGCCAATAGATAAAGTACAGCCATTCGCACAGCGACACCATTTTCTACCTGATCCAGAATGATGGACTGCTCAGAATCTGCCGCATCGGAACTCAATTCCACACCCCTATTAATCGGCCCTGGATGCATGATCACAATTCTTTTATCTAAGGAATCAAGCATTTTTTTATTGATCCCATAGTAAAGAGAGTATTCTCTCAGGCTTGGGAAATATTTGATCTGCTGACGCTCTAGTTGGATTCGGAGTACGTTGGCCACGTCGCACCATTGGAGCGCTTTCATGACATCCAGCTCGACTTTGACTCCAAGGCTGGAAATGTATTTAGGCAAAAGGGTCACCGGGCCGCAAACCATCACTTCCGCCCCCAATTTTTGCAGACAGAAGATATTGGAAAGGGCTACTCTGGAATGAAGGATATCTCCAATGATCGCAATTTTTTTTCCAGTCAGATCACCCAATTTTTCCTGCATGGAGAAAGCATCTAAAAGCGCTTGAGTAGGATGCTCATGCGTTCCGTCACCCGCATTTACAATGTTTGCTTTTACATTTCTGGATAGGAAATGTGGCGCTCCAGGGCTTGCATGGCGCATGACAACCATATCCACTTTCATCGCCAGAATATTATTGACTGTATCGACTAAGGTCTCTCCTTTTTTAACCGAACTGTTGGAGGAGGAAAAATTGACCACATCGGCACTGAGTCGCTTTTGAGCCAACTCAAAAGAAAGCCGGGTACGAGTGGAGTTTTCGAAGAAAATATTGGCAATGGTGATGTCGCGAAGAGAAGGAACTTTCTTGATCGGTCTATTGATGACTTCTTTGAAATTGGCTGCTGTCTCTAGAATAAGGCGAATGTCAGCCTCTGTGATTTCCTTGATACCAAGCAGGTGTTTGGTGCTGAGTTGCGACATGATTAACTTTTTGCTTTCTCTGTGATCCAAATTCCATCTCCAGGATTACCCTGTTCTCTCCATTCCACCACTACATATTGAGAATCCAAGGTGTTGACATTGACCCCTACGTAATCCGGCATGATGGGAAAATCCCTCGTAAGCCTCCTGTCCACCAATACCATCAATTCTACTTTTTGTGGGCGGCCAAATGCAATCATCGCATCCATGGCAGCACGCACAGAGCGGCCTTTGTAGAGTACGTCGTCGATGAGGATTACTTTTTTGCCTTCGACCAAAAAATCAATCTTGGTTTCATTTGCTTTGAGGGGAAAATCTCTTCTACGGAAATCGTCTCTGTGAAAGGTAGCATCCAGATACCCCGAAGGAACCTCAACTCCTGAGATTTCCTTAAGTAATGACACAATTTTATCCAATAGAATGGTGCCCCGTGGCTGAAGCCCTAAAAGTACGGTGTTTTCGAAATCGTCATGATTTTCGATGAGTTGGTAGCAGAATCGCTTCAAAGTGATTTCTATCTGCTGCTGATCGAGGACAAGCCGTTTTTGCATGGGGAGATTTTGCGGGTAAATATAGAAAATTAAACCAAGTCCCGAACCTCTGAATGCTGGTACAAATCTCAATTACCGAAAATCATCCAGGTGAAATACGGGCACTTTCCTGTCCTTAACTTCTTCTTTCTTTGTATCTCCTACTTTCTCCTTTGCTGCCTCCGGAGTGTACAAATCCCCGTTCACCAAAATTTTACTCATAAAAAACACGTCCTTCACCTCCGCTTGTCCTTGCCCATTTTGGTACTTCACTGATTGCAGGCCAGAGAGAAGAAAGTAACGGTCATACCAATGAACGAGTCGAAGAGAGGCAGGATCTGTACTTTGGATTTTTACAGTTTCATCAGGCAAAGAAATAGGAAAAGAAAGGTTCTCAGCTACTTTTTCTCCCTCTCTGAAAAAGCTAAGTAGGATCTCCTCATTGAGTACATACAGGTGAAACAAATCCTCCCCGACGATGGCAATTTCTCCAAACGGTTCAGGGTAAGACGTAATCAAATCTCCATAGGAAGCCGAATTATCCCAAATGACTTGTCCGGTTTTTGCCACTTTGATAAAATGGGAAGAAAGATAGCGATACTCAGTATAGACCGAATAGAGCGGAGTAGTCATGTTTGGACCAAGCAAAGGATCCATATAATAAGGCGCATAACCCATCCGATTGACTCGGTCGTACCGATAGAGAGTATTTTGGAAAGGAGTAGATACACGGCCATTACCTCGAGAGGTCGTTATGTTTACCTGATCAAAATAGATGTAGAAAAAGTCCTCTGTCTCCCTCACGTCACGTATCGAATAAGTATTTTTCATCGATGGGGTTTTACCTCGCTCGATATCCTTGAGTACCAATTGATCTTGTTTGAGCTTGCGATTCTCCGACAAGTAATTGTAAAAATTAGGAAAATCATCCAAGGTGTAGAATTTGGTTTGGTACTCACCAAACTCATTAATTTCCAGAATATACATGCCCTGACAAGAATTGCGAACAGCAGTCCCAAAACCACCTATCATTACCTGTTGGTAATTTTTATCTGCCAAAAGAAACCCATCAAGGATTTCCTGGCCTTGGTCACCAAAGTTGTCGATTTTCACTTCCCGGACTAGATTACCGGATAAATCAAAGGTCAATACGGATGTTTCTCTATTTTTATACTGACCTCTTCTACTCACCACTACTTCCAATGCCTCGAGTTCTTTAACCTTTCTGATTTGGAGCACTTGGGTATTGTTGCCATAGATACCTTGAACGGTCCGGAGCGTTTTATCTTCGAAATTCAAAATCTGCAATGCAGGTCTGCCCTCTGCATTTCCCATAAATACCGCCTTTCGATCTACCACCAAAAACTCCACCAACTCCAAAGGCAGAAGGTTTTCTGCAGCGTATTCCAAGCCCTGATTGGTCTGTAGATCTATTTCCAATATGTACTTTTCAGCCCCCGTATTGAATCCTCTTGAAAGCAATACATAAAGCTTCCACCCGTCAGTATCATAGCCGATCATGTCAAATCCAGTTCGAATTCCCAATTCGATCATTCCTGTAGATCCTAAATTCATGTCAGACCGGAAATACTGAAAAACACGGCTAGCGGTGAGATTTCGGGCTTGATAGGTCCGAAAAGAAACCAGACCATCCGGAATACGCATGATTTCAAAAATTGGATCAAATGGCGCCGAGACTTGCTCGTACCGCTCCATAAACTTCAATTGACCGAACACCGGAGTGACTGAAAAGGCGAGCAAAATGAAAAATAAGCGGATCTTCATGTGATTTTGTTGGATTTAGTAGTATCAGTGGCTCTTTTGTGGGCTTAAATTTCCTAACGGCAAATGATTAGGTTCGTGACTGATTTCATGCTCCCATCTTCATGATCAGGTCAAATTCAGAATGAGTCACCGACATCACAGATAATCTGGATTGCCTGAGCATAAGCATTTCCGAGAGTCGATCTTCGGCTTTGATTTGAGATAAATTAACTGGATTGGAAAGTGCGTTTTTGGCTTTTAGTGACACCGCTTCCCAATCGGGATCTTTAGGATCAGGAAAAGCTTCATCGGCCACTTCAGCTACTCCTACGATCGCTTTGTCTTTACCCGAATGATAAAACAACACCAAATCACCTTTCTGCATGGCTTTCAAAAAATTGCGGGCTTGGTAATTACGTACCCCGTCCCAGACATCTTCCCCTTTTTTGACCAGATCCTCCCAAGAATATGACGCAGGCTCTGTTTTGACCATCCAGTAGTTCATGCTTTGGTTATTATGAATTGGTTATTGAGAATTGGTAATTGTGAATTGGTTATTGAAAATTGGTTACTGAAAATTGATAATTGACCATTGGAAATTGATCATTGGTCATTGTCTATTGATCATTGAACTTGTCTTTTTCAAGATACCCGATCAGTCTTAATTTTGAAAACTATATTTGGAGACAATTGTCTCATCTCTGTAACGAAAATTTTGAAACCTTGGACCATAAAACGATTCTGAAACAACTGAAGCTCAGCATTCAGCTCATGGAGCTTCACGAGGAAAATCCCTTCAAAATCCGAAGCTACCAAGGCGCACTCAACTCCCTTGAGCGTGGTGATCAGGACCTTACAGAACTCAGCGACAAAGCTTTGGCTGAAATTCCGGGAGTAGGAAAAAGTATTGTCGAAGCAATTCAAAGCATCAAATCCACCGGTTCTTTTCCAACTCTAAACGAACTGATTGAAAAAACTCCCGCCGGAACTTTGGAAATCCTCCAAATCAAAGGGCTGGGTCCAAAAAAAGTAAAGACACTTTGGGACGAACTTGGCATTACTTCCACCCATGAACTGATGGAGGCTTGCCAAAGCGGTAAAGTAGCACAAATCAAAGGATTCGGTGAAAAAACACAGGAATCCATTATGCAAAATCTCATCTTCAAAGCATCAAATGCCGGCAAGTGGCTATTTGCAGAAATCGAAGAGGCAGTCATGCTATTGGAATCCACGCTTCAACAGCTGCTTACTCACGCCAAAGTCTCGGTAGTCGGAGATTTTGCCCGCAAAATGGAGATCATCTCCGAGCTGGAAATTTTGATCGGTTCGGACGTCCTGCCTGACCTAAAACCTCACCTAAGCACTTTCGAATCGATTGAGTGGAACTGGACGATATCTGGGCCCATGACTTGGCGAGGAAAATTACGAGAGTCCGAACTTCAGCTGAAAGTCCATTTTGCTTCAGCTTCAGATTTCATTTGGAAAAAGCTTAGCCTAGAAGCCTCCAAGGCTCACCTTCTTTCGTTGGCAGATGAAAAAGAGACGATTGCCGACAAAATCCTAAAGAAAGACTATTCCTCTGAGGAGGAGTTTTTTGAAAAAAACCAACTCCAATTCATCCCGATAGAAATGAGAGAAGGAGGGAATGAAACCCTTCTTGCAAGAGAAAACAAAATCCCTGTTCTACTTCAAGATGCAGATCTCAAGGGCATCCTGCACAACCACTCTACTTACAGCGACGGCAAGCACAGCCTTCGCCAAATGGCCGAGCACTGCAAAGCACTGGGCTATGAATACCTTGGCATCTCTGACCATAGCCGCACCGCGAGCTACGCGGGAGGATTGGAAATCGAAAAAGTCATCAAGCAACATCAGGAAATCGATCAGCTCAATCAGGAGTTGGCTCCTTTCCGAATTTTCAAAGGCATCGAATCCGATATCTTGGGAGACGGAAGCTTGGATTATCCTGCTGAGGTGCTGGGTAGTTTCGATTTCATCGTTTCCTCGGTGCATTCCATTCTCAACATGGATCAAAAGCGCGCCACCGAGCGCTTGATCCGAGCAATTTCCAATCCTTACACCACCATTCTTGGCCATCCCACAGGAAGGCTTTTGCTTCGCAGAGAAGGCTATCCGATCGATCACAGAGCAGTCATTGATGCCTGCGCAGCCCATGGAGTGGTCATTGAGATCAACGCTAACCCTTGGAGGCTTGACCTAGATTGGCGATGGGTCCGGTATGCTACAGAACAAGGAGTCAAACTCGCCATTAATCCGGACGCCCACGAAATGGATGGCTACGCTGACATGAAATACGGAGTGCTTGTAGGCAGAAAAGGTGGCCTCACCAAAGAAATGACGCTCAATGCTCTGAGCGGAGAAGAAATTGCTTCGTACTTTGCATCCCGGAAATCAAGAATTAAGTAACATCACCTATTCACTTATTCTCCTATACTCATTTACTCCCATTCTCTCATTCCACCAATCCCAACTCCCCTCCTCATGAAATGGTCTGATCTCCCCGAATCTATACTTCTTCAGCGTTCTTTTCTATTTGGCATCACAGGGATTGTACTCGGGGCGCTCTCCATACTCAATTCCCAGCTACAAGTGCTTCATGCACCTATGGGACCAATCAACGGTGTGAGTTTGTTGCTCCAGTTTTTTGGTTTGGGAATGGCAGTAATGGTCTTGAAAAAGAGAAAACTGGCGCAGGAGTACAAGGAGAAATCACAGATCATGATTCTGATCATGGTGGTGGCTTTGCTGTTTTTTATTTTTTCGCTTTGACTTTAAGTTTCAAAAAAAGGGCTATACGGAATCGTGCCAGTTCGATTGTAAAAGGACTCAAGAGTAATATAATGCCATACTATTGGACAACTTCGGTCTTCGGTCATCGGTCTTCGGTCATCGGTCTTCTAGCCTAATAGCAGAGAAAAAGCAGCCTGCTTTCAAAATAGAATTTACTTAGATTATAAAATTTAAACCAACTGATTTCCAAGCATTTTATTTTTTAGCCTAAAAAAAATTAACTTTTTTTAATTCTGCCTGCAACCCTTTTTCTCAAGCTGGCATCTACCCATTTGAAAGCCAACAGGAATGTTTAACAGATCCAATTTTTCTACTGAAGAGGGACTAATCAAGGGATGCCTAAATGGGGATAGATCAGCCCAGCGTCACTTGTACGATACCTACTCGGGGAAATTTCTGGCCATCTGCATGCGGTACCTCAAGGACCGCGAACATGCCGAGGATGTGATGATCGAGAGCTTTATGAAAATCTTTGACAAGCTTCCCACATACCAATCCAAGGGGAGTTTTGAAGGGTGGATGAAGCGGATCGTAGTCACCCAGGCACTCATGACACTCAGGAGCAATAGGCACCTGATGATGGAGATCAATATGGTGGATGAAACCGGATTGTCTCATGCACATTATGAACTGACGCATTTGGAAGCGGCCGAATTGATGGAATTGGTTCAAAACCTGCCGGTAGGTTATCGTACGGTTTTTAACCTATATGCCATCGAAGGCTACTCGCATCAGGAAATCGGGGAGCTTTTGGGAATTTCCGAAGGCACCTCCAAATCACAGCTTAACCGTGCCCGTGTGGCACTCAAAGAAAAAATTGCCAGTCTGCAACCTAAAATCAAGACGAACCATGGCTAAGACAAATGAAGAATTTGATCGGATTTTCAGGGAAAAACTCGAGAATCATCAGGAAAAACCAAGTGCCCTCGCTTGGGAAAGACTGAACCATCAACTTCCTGCTTCCAAATCTTCCAATCGGAGCATTTGGTGGGCCATAGCCGCCTCAGTCGCGGTGGTGATCGTGTCGGGATGGATGTTTTGGGACAATTCCGGTGAGGTCGCTCAAGACCAGCTTTTAGCGGAAGAGGATACTGCTACAGAAGCATTGAACACCACGCAAGATCGTCCAACTACTTCCGCAGAGTCTGTAGAAATCCCCTCTCAAACCGAACGGACAGAAGACCAAGACTCCCAAAACCAAGCAACAGTAAATCGTTCAGCTCCGAAGCAAACTCAAGTCAACTCAACTCAACACATCGGGAAAGAGAAGCTTAATCCATCTTCAGAGCTTGAAAAATCTCAGGCATCAATAGCTATGAAGGAGCAAAGCACTGGAGAATTGCAAGTGTCTATTCCACCTGTGAGCATAGAAATCAAGGAAGCGGCACTTCCTGCTATTCAACCAACCATCCTGCAGCAAACAGTAGCTGAGGCTACTCCGGCAGATGATGATGCACCACTCTACCGAATCAACATCTACTCTGATGGAATTAAAAAAGGCGCTGAGCCTGATAAAAACCTAATCACTGAGATGGGGAAAACTGTCGGCAAAGTTGAAGGCCTGCTAGGTAAGGTAGACGAGGGATTTGCCGATCTACAAGACAAGAAAAATAACCTGTTTACCACCTTGACATCTAGAAAATAATTACGAAAACTAAACCAACTACCACCTTTTAAATTATCAATTCCTATGAAAAAGTACCTGCTTTTATTCTGCTTGATGGCCGTAGTCCAAGTGGCTTTCGCCGGCAATAGTTCTTCTGATTTCACCCAAGTGACCGAAAAAATCATCCCCAAAGACAGCGTGGTGGTAGAATTTGGTAAATCAGGCAAAGTAGTCATCATCGTCGACTCCAAAGAAGACTTCGATAAACTCAAGCTCATGAATATCAATCAGATCATCTCTGAACTCGACTTGGTAGAAAACAAAGAAACCGGTGAACTGACTATCGTAGAAATCCGAAAAAGAGACGGATCGATCAAAGAGGTAGTCAAAGTACGTGAAGACGGTAACGAAACCGAAGTTCGTGTAGGTGGCATGCGTGTGTACGTGGATGAATCCGGTCCAAATACCAAAGTCAAAATCGAAACTGACGGCGGCAAATCAAAACAGGAAAAGACCTTCCGAACCTACTCAAATATCGACCTTGGCATCAATAACCTGATTGAAAATGGCGGGTTTCCGACTTCTGACATGCCCTATGCAGTCAAAGGCTGGGGAAGCTGGAACTTTGGAATTAACTGGATGGCATCACAAAAGATCAGCAACGGTTTCTATTGGGACTTTGGATTGGGTTTTCAGTGGTACAATTTCAAGTTTGAAAACAGAGACATCCAAGCTGTCAGAGGAAACGAAAGCATCCAATTCCTCGAGCGAAATGATGTAGATGGCATGAAAAGCAAAATCTCGGCTTCCTACCTCACCGCTATGACTCTCTTTAAGTTGGATTTTGGCAAAATGGACGGAGAAGGCAAAAGAGGATTGCAAGTAGCCGCTGGTCCTTATGTCGGCTATCGCCTAGGCGGCAGGTCCAAGTTTGTATATGAAGATCTTGGTGGTTCAGGACGTCGGAAAGACACCGAAAAAACCGGTCTATATCTTCAAAATCTACGCTATGGTATTCGTGGTGAAGTGGGCGTGGGAAGAGTTAAGTTTTACACCACCTATGACCTCAACGAGCTTTTCCAAGAAGGCAAAGGGCCTGCTGTTACCCCAATTTCATTCGGTATTATTTTCTAAAACACGGGGAGTCACTCTCCCCTTATTCACTTCTTAAGACCAACTATTTTATGAAAAAACTCTTCACATTTGTTTTTGCTGCGCTCTTGACTCCATTCATTGCCATGGCACAGGAGAAAAAAGTTACCAAATCATCAGATTTTAAACTTCTTGGACTGGATTGGTACTACGAAAAATACGACGACGGCACCGAATCATGGGCATTTACCTCACCAGATGAAGGAAAGCCTGAATTCTCCAGAAAACCAAGTAAATACTCGGGAGACATTGTGACCGATCTTGGCATCAACCTTTGGAATCCCGCAGATCAGACCCCTGCAGTGAAGCCTTGGGGATCGTGGAATGTAGAGGTAAAATACCTTGGAAGTTATAAAGCCACTAAAAACTTCCACCTAAATACCTCCTTGGGTGTCAACTGGTTTAATTTCAAATTTGAAGACCGAGATCAGATCGCCATTCGAACACCAAACGGTATAGCCTGGGAAGAATTTACAGGAGGTGATGGTACTAAATCCAAAATCTCAGCCTCGTATGCAAACCTCAGCTTTATACCTACCCTAGTCAGCAACAATGGCAAACTGAGCTTTGGAGTTGGTGCTTATGGAGGTTTGAGATTGGGAGGCCGAGGCAAATTTGTCTACGACGATGCGAATGGCAACTCGAGAAAACAATTCGAAAAAGCCAACATGTTTGCGAATAACTTCCGCTATGGACTCCGAACTGAAATCGGCGTAGGAGATGTGAATCTTTTTGTGTCATATGACCTCAATGACTTCTTTCAAGCCGACAAAGGTCCCGAAGTGCAAGCAATCAGTTTTGGCGTTTCTTTCAGATAATTCAACCTAACAGCTATGAACAAAAACTTAACATTCTTCTTGAGCTTTGGCCTGTTTTTACTTTTCAGTGCGAATTCACTTGCTCAAAACGTCCTTGTGGACACCAAAAAGTCTTACACTAACATCAAAACCATCGAAATAAACGGCGGCTGGTTAGACGTAAGCTACCAAGGTAATTCTTCCTCCTCCGTAGAGGTCTCAGCTTACCTTGCCTCCAATGACAACGATCAGGACATCGTGTTTGTCACAGTAGGTGATGTTTTGAAAATCAGCCTCGAACGCAAGCAAAGCAATTACTCTTGGAACAGTAGAAACAAAGGCTCCTTAATCCTAACAGGACCCGAAAATGTATCCCTTAAGGTCAGAAACAGTTCAGGAACTCTTGCAGTAGACAAAGTAACTGCGGCAGAAACTTCTCTTCAAGTTACCTCTGGCAAAATCATTGCAACCAACATTGGAGGGGATCTATACTTAGGTGCTACTTCAGGCAACTTGGAAGTCAACGGGGTAAGTGGAAACCTGAAGGCCAGACTCACTTCAGGCAATGCATTGATCAATCAGGTGAATGGTGATTTGGATTATGAATCTACCAGTGGTTCTTTGGATGCAAACGGAGTTAATGGCACGCTTTCAGCCTCATTTACATCAGGCAATGCCAAGCTGAACAATATTGGAACCTTGGGTAAATTGCAGTTTACCTCCGGAAATGTCCGAGCTACCTTGGCAGGATTAGGCTCTCAAACTCAGTTTAACGGTACTTCAGGCAATTTCAACATCCAGACCAACAGCGATTTGAAAACCTTCAATTATTCGCTCAAGTCTTCTTCGGGCAATCTAAAAGTAGGCACTGTCTCCACTGGCAAAACACTTGAAATCTCCAACGGAGCAGCGACAACCATCCGTGGGAACATCAGCTCCGGAAACATTACAATTCAGAATTAATGATTTGAAGTTTGAGATTTGAAATTTTAAATCTCAAACTTCAAATTCTATTGAGGCCGGGCAATTTCTCTCAGAAGTTCCCGGTCTTCTTTTTTCAGCTTCAACAGTCGGGCTATGCGGTCGGGACTGGGTTTGGCAAGAGAAAAAAACACCAAAGCCAGAGCGAAAAGAACAATGAAAAATGGATTGCCACTGAAGAGTAAGCCTACCGTACTGCAAATCGACACAAGGAAGAGAAACAAAAACCGCTGTGTCGTGGCCTTTGCATAGATTTTCACTTTCTCGAGTAGTTCAGTCTGAGCAAATGTCTTTTTGATATTGACATGAAAAGCCCAGTACTGTCCGACCAAAAGGGTCACCGAGAAGGTCATCAAAAATCCATTTGGAAAACCGGAGAGCTCTGGCAAATCCTTGGTGATACTGCCCGAGTTATGGTAAAGGTATACCATCCCGAAAATGGGAAGAGAGATGATCAAAATGATCAATGTCAACCGCTCTGTGCGGTGATAGATCTTCCTTAAATCTTGATTTTCCAATGGAGGTTAGTTATTCGATGGTGATTTTGATGTCGTCGGTCAAAGGTCTAGACACACAACACAGCACATAGCCTGCCGCAAGTTCCTTTTCACTCAATCCTGCATCCTCATCCATCTTCACCTGTCCATTGAGTACACGTCCTCGGCAAGCGGTACAAAGCCCGCTTTGACAACTGTAAGGCATATTCAGACCTGCTGCTAATCCAGATTCCAATACGGTTTTACCCGGATTGACAGTCACCACATGCTCCTCTCCTTCTAATACAATGGTGACATCACGCGTCAAAATCCCATTACTGATACCTTTCAAAGCATCTTCTTGCGCCTGATGAGCGGCTGCAGAGAAGAAGCTTTCCCGGTGAATTCGGTCTTTTTCCACTCCCAAGTCATCCAAGACTTGCTGTGCAGTGTCCATGATACCATCAGGACCACATATAAAATAAACCTCTTCGTAGCGCGGCTCATATTCCGCTTTTGCAAAAAGCTCTTTCAAAACCTCTCCAGAAAGTCTGCCCCTCATTCCTGTCCAACTTTCAGAGGGTTGGCTCAGGTTATGAATAATTTTAAGGCGATCTGGATTGGCTAGTTGAAGGAGTTCCAATTGCTTTTTGAAAATGATCTGCTCCTCATTTCTGCTGGCATAGATCAAGGTCACGATAGACTCAGGCTCATTGACCAACACTGACTTCAGAATCCCCATGATTGGTGTAATCCCACTTCCTCCTGCAATGAGGAAGAAATGACGGCGGTTTTTGGAATGAAAGTCCGTGGTAAAACTTCCCATCGGCTTTACCACATTCAGCGTCTTACCCGGAAATACTTTTTCATTTAAGAAATTGGAAAAAAGACCTTCGGGAACTCGCTTCACAGAAATCCCAGGAAACGGATCTACAAAGGGTGAGGTGCAAAGGGAGTAAGACCTGCGCTGCTCTTTACCCTCAAATTCCATAACCAAGGTCAAAAATTGTCCCGGCTTATAATCCAAATAAGGCTCCGGCTGCTCAAAATAGATGGTGACCGTATCGGAAGTTTCCTTAACTACTTCTCTGACTTTAAGCGGCAAAAATGGATTTACTTTGACCTCTTTTTCCTTTTTCTTGAAGAAATTGAACATCTGATGTATTGGTGAATAGGCTGCAAAATTAATCCCCGAGCTGGGAAATCGACCATCCTCTCGGGAAATTTCAGTCAATAACCCTAAAACAGAAAAGTAAGTTTGTCCCACATGGATAAATATTGGAGCGAAAGCCCGATTTTGGCCCCAAGCACTTACCTTTGCGACTTCCGAATTACGGACTCAATCTATCTTTTGTGCAGCAATTCAAACTGATATGGAATTAAATGCCCTGACCGCCGTTTCCTCAGTAGATGGACGCTATGCCGGCAAAACAGCCCCTCTTCGTGCTTTTTTCTCTGAATTTGCCCTGATCAAATATCGGGTGCATGTCGAAGTGGAATATTTTATCGCCCTTTGTCAACTCCCTCTGCCTCAATTGGCGGCCTTTGATCATGCACTTTTTCCTAAACTCCGCGATTGGGTGAAGCATTTTTCCATGGAGGATGCCAATTGGATCAAAACCACGGAGCGCACCACCAACCATGACGTGAAGGCAGTGGAATATTTCCTGAAGGAAAAATTCGATGAACTCGGCTTGGAACCCTACAAGGAGTTTATCCACTTTGGATTGACTTCACAGGACATCAATAATACTGCTACGCCTCTGATGCTCAAGCGAGGTATGCAGGAGGTGATTTTACCCGCATTGGAAGAAGTGATTGAAAAGCTCGCCGACCTCAGTGATCAATGGTCCGAGATTCCAATGCTCGCCAAAACCCATGGACAACCGGCCTCTCCTACCCGACTGGGCAAGGAGATCAATGTCTTTGTGATACGATTGAAAAAGCAACTCGAGCTTCTTGAGCAAGTTCCATACTCCGCCAAATTTGGTGGGGCTACAGGCAATATGAATGCCCATGTGGTGGCCTATCCTGACTTCGAGTGGAATGAATTCGCATTCACTTTTGTAGAAAATTACCTCGGCTTGGAGCGTTCCTTCCCTACCACCCAGATCGAGCATTACGACAATCTTGCCGCGGTTTTTGACGGACTGAAGCGTATCAATACCATTTTGCTCGACCTTTCGAAAGACGTGTGGCAGTACGTGGCCATGAACTATTTCAAGCAAAAAATCAAAGCAGGTGAGGTAGGTTCATCGGCAATGCCACATAAAGTCAACCCGATTGACTTTGAAAATGCAGAAGGAAATCTGGGTATCGCCAATGCACTTTTGGAGCATTTGGCAGCTAAACTTCCGATCTCCAGATTGCAGCGTGACTTGACCGACAGCACTGTTTTGCGAGTGATTGGCGTTCCTTTAGCTCACATGCTGATTTCTTTGGAGTCTTTGCAAAAAGGATTGGGCAAATTGGAGCTGAACCAGGCCGCTATTGATGCCGATTTGGAAGAAAACTGGGCTGTAGTAGCTGAGGCTATTCAGACCATCCTACGAAGAGAAGGCTTCCCGAAACCATATGAAGCCCTTCGAGACCTTACCCGCACCAACAGCAAAATCACTGAAGAATCCATCGCTGAATTTGTGGAAAACCTACCAATTTCCACCGAGCTAAAAAGTGAATTGCGGGCGATTACACCGTTTAATTACACGGGTATTTGAGTTAGAAAAAGGCGGTCTTAGTGGGAGGATGCTAACCGAAAATGATAAAAAGCCGTGAGTTTCCAATCACGGCTTTCTACCTTTTAGGCAAAAAAACCTCCGCCAGCATACACCTCACCGATCCTCCACCCAGCTTTTCGATGGTGGGAATGGCAGGACTGATGATGGTGGTGTACTTTTCGATCTCCTGGATTTGACCCACGTTGAGGGAATCCAATGCTGCCTGAGACATCACGGTAAACTTCTCACCTCCCTCATTGCTCACCTCCAGCATATTTCCTGCAAACTGGAATTTTTGCCTAATCGTAATTGGTATGACCTTTTTGCCGGATCGAATCAAGGTGTCTTTTACATTTTGGCGGTCGGCAGCTTTGATGATGCTATCCAAGCAAACGACTGCAAAATCATTTCCGACATGCATCATCACATTGGTATGATAGATCGGAGTAAGCTTTCCATCTACTTCTTGTGCGGCTTCAAACGACACCACCTGATACCCTAGCAACTTACCAACATAAGCCAAAGGGACGGGATGAGTCCGCTCGGAGAAACAGGCATAAATCACCTTGGCCTGATGGTCAAATACCATGCTTCCTGTTCCTTCCAAAAACTGCCCATCTTCTTCAAAAAAACTCAGGTCGATAATTTCAGAAATTCCAAAGCCTAACTGAATCAGGCATTCGATGATTTCCTTCCTCCTTTCCAGCCGCCGGTTGGGTGAAAGCATGGGATACAAAATCAACTTCCTATCCGAATGCGTACTCAGCCAGTTGTTGGGAAAAATGGCATCCGTTTTAAGTGGACTCTCACTGTCTTCCATCACTAAAACTTCTACGCGCTGATCTCTTAACTGAGCTACCATCCCATCAAACTCAACCAAAGCCAGCCGCTGAATTTCATCATTGGAGCGAGCATCATGCTTTTGGTAAAAATTACTGCCCGCCGTTTCGGGATTAAACCCAAAATGGGCGGGCCGTACCATCAGAATGACCGAGCTCGTCTGCTTCATGGCTTCTTAGGGTATCGATAAAGGGTTGGGTTGACATTAAAACGTTTTTCACTTATAGTAAAAAACGAATTCCCATTCGGATTAAACCCGATTGCTTCGCCTTGTGGCTCGGGAATGTACGGCAAGCGCTTTGGTGCTCTTTGTAAGGCTTGAATCAACGTTTCAGTTGTGCTCTTCTCCCAAAAATAAATTGTTACGTAATTTTTGATTACCACTTTACTACCATCTCTGGAAATGTCCCCGCCTACAGCACTCGAAAAATTAAATGAATGTAATTTTTCTAAGATGGCTTCACCCTTGGCAAAAGCTGACTGCGGAACGCAGTAAAGTGTATTTTTTTCATCCCTTTTGGAAACTATATAAATATCCCCCGAAATCGGGTCCACCATCAATGTTTCTGCATCTCGGGCACCTTCTGGAAAAGTCAATCTCAACACTTCCGGCTTGACACTGCTTTTGGAAAGGATAGACGTGGGTTCGGGAAATCTGAAAATCCGTATTTCACCGTGAATTGCTGCATTATCCCCTATTTCGGCGACGTAAATGTATGCCTTTCCACCGGGTCCAGGGCCTACTGCAATATCCTCCCAATCGCGATTTTTAACTCCTTCCAGCTCAATTTCCCCAAGTTCGTTCCCCATGGAATCCAACATGTAAACAACCTCTTCTCCCCCACTGTCTGTATGTACATAGATCAGATTAGGATGGTTGTGCGAAAAAGCCAATCCGCTGATCTCCTCTAAGTCAGAGTTTTTGACTACCCCTTGAGGAATTCCTGCCAGATACACTGAATCTATTTTTTGTTCCTTTTGAGCAAAAGACAAATGGGTGCAAAAGCAATTAAAGAGGGTGAAAACCGAAAAGAGTTGGAGGTGCTTCATGTCCAAAAGTACGAATTGATGTGGGAAATGCTGCTTTTCCCAATGCAGCACTAACATAAGGAGTGGGTTAATTCTCACGCAGAGACGGTAAGACGCAAAGGAAAAAATTATTCTTAACGATTTTTGCGGCTTTTCGAGAATACGATTTGCTGTTCTGCGTCTCCAGACGCTAGACCTATTCGCTAAAAAAAGAAATGCAGCCTTCGGAAAAGCAGCATAACCAAGATAAACACCAACTAGATTCCAGGATCATTCTCTCGCAGAAACGGTAAGACGCAAAGCAAAAATTATCCTTAGCAACTTAGGTGGCTTGGCGAGAATCCAATCTGCTATCCTGCGTATCCAGACGCTGGACTTTGCTGAAAAAGAAATGCTGATTCCGGAAATGCAGCTTATCAGAAAAAATCCGCGAAAACCTACCTACCGTAGGCAGGTCTGTGTCTTTTTCTGTGCGAATCTGCGGGAAATAAAAAACGCCCGGTTAATCCCGAGCGTTTTCTTAATCCACTATATCAAATCTTAAACGGCAATTCATAAATCCGCTTGCCAGTGAGCTTGTAAACCGCATTGGCCAAGGCAGGGATGTATGGCGGTACAGGAGGTTCGCCTACACCGGTCGGCTTTTCGGTACTTGGTACGATGTGCACATCGATCTTTTTGGGTGCTTGAGGCATCCTGATTATCTGATAAGAATCAAAGTTGTTTTGCTGTACTTGACCTTTATCGAAGGTAATCGCAGAAGTCATGGCCAAACTCGTGGCAAACTGCGCTCCGCCTTCAAACTGGGATTTGATTCGGTCGGTATTGACTCCCACTCCACAGTCCACTGCATAGTGTACCTCAGGAATGCTCAGATTACCATTGGCGTCTTTCTCCACCATCACCACACAGGCCACATAGGTCAGGAAGCTTTTGTGCGCTGCAAAACCCATGGCTTTGCCAGCCGCCAGGTTTTGGGACCAGTTTGATTTTTCAGCCACAGTTTGGATCACTTTTTTCATGCGTCCTGTATTCCAAGGGAAGTCTTCGATCTTTTCCCCATAGTTCTCATACTTCCCGCCGGTTTCATCAGCGAAATTCAAGTCACGGTCTTCACCTAGCAAGTCAATGGCTTGTTGGATTGGATCCACACCTCTCGCCTCCGCGATTTCATCCATCATGCATTGCGCTGCAAAGGCATGGTTGATATTGCTTACGGATCGAAGCCAACCGATTCGAGTATGTGCTTTGGATTCGTGGGTTTCGATCCGAATATTGGGAACATCGAACGGGAAATCAGTACAACCCAAGCCCAATTCTCCGTCAGAAGGATGAAGCTCATCCGGATTGCCTGTGGCTCCGATGGCTGGGAAAACCGAATGCTGGTTCCATCCTGTAAGTTTGCCAGCGCCATCTAGTGTAGCTACGATCCGCTGCGCACTGTGAGAATGGTAAAAATCATGGTGCAAATCATCCTCCCGAGTCCACTGCACACGAACAGGAGTTTTGGCTGCTTTGGAAAGAAGTGCGGCTTCCACCACTCCATCGGGTTTAGATTTACGTCCAAATCCTCCTCCCAAAAGGGTCACATTCATTTTTACCTTGTCAATCTCAATTCCGAGAGCTCCTGCCACCGCACCTCTTGCCCACTGCGGATGCTGTGAAGGCGCCCAGATTTCTACAGTTCCATCCCCTTTGTAATCGGCAATGACTGCGATTGGCTCCATAGTAGCATGGGCGTAAAAAGGAATCTTGAATGTTTTGTCCAAAGTCTTCGCAGCGCCTGATTTGGCTGCATTGAAATTCCCTCGCTCACGTCTCACTTTGCCATTTTGCAAGGTCGATTTCGCCATAGCTTCAAGCTGGACCGTTGAGTTATAGTCTTGGTTTGGCCCAAGATCCCATTCGATTTCCAAGGCTTCACGGCCTTTTTGGGCTGCCCAGGTGTTCGAGGCCAATACCGCTAATCCTTCCAAGGGTTTATCCAATCCGGCAGGAATTCCTGCACCTTCGATTTTCACCACCTGGTTTACTCCAGGAACCGCCAGTGCTTCGCCGTCATTGTAGGAAACGATTTTGGCACCTACTACCGGACTACGAGCAATCATCGCAATCTGCATGTTGGGCAGATCCACATCTGCTCCGAATACAGCTTTTCCTGTCGCTATGTCCTTTGCATCGTAGATGGCTACATCGGTTCCAACCAATTTGTACTCAGAAAGCTCTTTGATTTTGACTGTGGCTGGGTCAGGAAGTGGCATGACCAAAAGGTCTTCTACCAAGTCTCCGAAGGTTACTTTTTTTCGGCTTTCTTTGAGATGAACTTCTGAGTTTTCAGTGTAGCACTCTGAGGGATCGACTCCCCATTTAGCTGCAGCAGCTTGGATCAGCATGTGCCGTGCCGTAGCTCCCGCTTTTCGCATCGGTTCAAAAAACATACGCACCGAGAAAGAACCATCGGTATTTTGATTGCCGTATTTGTCCTCGTCCCCTTCCCCCTGCACAATCTTGATTTTGCTCCAATCTGCTCCAAGTTCGTCCGCCATGATCATCGGCAGTGAGGTCCGGATACCGGTACCCATTTCAGATCGATGTGCGATCAGGGTGACTTCATTGTCGGAATTGAATGAGATATAGACATTGGGAGCGAACGTCATCACTTCCCCTTTTGGCCCTGAACATTGGAAATTGACCCCCAACAAAAACCCGCCTGTCACCAGCGAACCGATTTTTAGGAAATCCCTTCTTGAGGCCACAAAAACCTTGGATCGGTCTTCCGAATCCTTGTTCTTATCCTTGAAAACTGGAATGAAATTTTTCATAGTATATCAGAGTTAGGATTAGCTGGAAGCCGCAGTTTGAATAGCTGCCTTGATTCGATTGTACGTACCGCAGCGACAAAGATTACCCTGCATGGCCGCTTCGATTTCTACCTCCGATGGGGAAGGATTTTGTTTGAGCAATGCTGCAGCAGTCATAATCTGACCTCCCTGACAATACCCGCACTGAGGTACTACATGCTCTACCCAAGCCTCCTGAAGCGGATGGTCACCGTTCTCCGAAAGTCCTTCAATGGTGGTGATTTTTCCGTTTTTCACCTCCGAAATCGGCAAGCTGCAAGACCTAACCGCAACCTCATCTAAGTGAACAGTGCAGGCCCCACAGAGCGCTTGACCACAACCAAATTTGGTACCTTTCATATTCAAAAGATCCCTTAGGACCCAAAGAAGCGGCATATCAGGTTCGGCTGAAACCTCCTGCTTTTTGCCATTGATAGTGAGTATGTAGTTTTCCATAAGGGGAGTATGGGTTGATAGATGGAGGAATATAAGGGAATAAAAAGGGAGATAGATTTATTTTTCTATGAAATGCACCAACCGAAAGTTGAATCTGCTCAAGTGGATTGAATCGGATTGATGGCCAATGTATTCAACTTTTACCTTGAAAATGAGCTTTTGACACTAGGCTTCGATTCAACTAGAAAAAGGAATGTTGCCACTCCCTTTTTTAATGAATAGAGTTGGTCATGTAGTTTAATTTTTCAGATAGTCTAAAAGAAGTGATTCAACAGCAAACTTGTATTCTTTTCTGAAGCCTCTACTTATGAAAATCATACAGGTTACTAAGATTTTCAAGTGGCTCTCTGTCATAAAAAAAGGGAGCCCTCTTAGGTCTCCCTTTTTGATATAAACAGCTTCAGGGTGTTGTGCTACTTTTTGAGCAATTCTAACTTGTCTTTGTCAGAATCATCGTATTCAACGAGTTGAAAAAGCTGATCCGTTCTTGAGATAAAAATCCATTCTTCGTCTAGGTAATCTGCCAAACCTTCACTTTCAAAATCCATACCCAGCTTTACATCACGGTCATTGAATCCCAAATACCAAACCCCAGAGATCGTAGGTTGATTAGGCCGCCTCAATTCCATCCTGCCTAGGGGAAGAAATTTCAGTTCAACACCCTGAAATTTTGCAGACTTTTGGCGATTGTCATTCAAGAGACTTTTGACTTCAAAGCTAGAATCCAAAACCTTTTCAAAGAATTCTTTTGCCCGTTCTTTTTCCTTGATAAATGGTGCTGATGGAGCTATGGCGTCTTGATATCTCACCAACACCAATCGATCAATGTACTCATCATCTCGATCCTCAAGTACCATCCTGTTTTCAGAATTCTCCACCACGTACCAGTCCTCGTCAAGTTCTTCCAAAACTGTTCCGTTTGGAAAATAGATGTATAGTTCATCTTGTGGAGAATCCTGCCTTAAGCGCCATCTTCCTGAAATGGATATTCCGTTTTTACTCGCTTCAAGAGCTCCACCCTCAGAAAATCTAAATTCCAATCCCTCGAAATTTTGGGTTAGGACGAATCCCTCTTCAATCATAAGTCCGATTCTCCAAGCATTTGTAGGTGCAACAGACTGATTAGGATTACTTTGAGCGAGTGGATTAGACTCTTGTACAAGAGGCGAGGTCTCTTGAACAGGCCCTGAACTATCCATCATGCTACAGGAGGCGAATACTAACAAAGCCAAAAAAAAGATAATACGCTTCATTTTTTTAGTTTTGGGGAGATAGGCCATCCTTAGTTTATTTTGACCTTAAGTCCCAAATATCCAGTCAATCCAGATAAATCAGACTGATTGAAATTTCGGTAGCTCATATTTCCTACCATTCTATATCCTGCTCCAACGTTGAGATTCACTAGGCGGTGAAGGTTGATTTCCAATAGGGCAGAGGGCTCGACCTGAAAGAAATTAGCCTCTCCCAAGCCTGCATCCCCCATTTCATTATCCATCTGGACTTCTCCGTATCCCAAATAGAGTGGGAAAGTCAAGTGAATAAGTTTTGAAGCATTGACAGTGTATTCGACAAATCCACCAGCAGACCAATAATCCATGTAAATATTGGGCAAGGTCTCACTTTGAGGCATTATGTCGTTTAAAGAAGTATTGAAGTACCCGCCAAAGGAAACTTGATCTTTGATACTCAATCCTGTCCTTAAGTTAAATAGGACTGCACCTGCGCCGTCCATTTGAGTAAATCCGAATGAAGGAGCGATAAATACACCTAGGTTTTCGGTACTGATCGGTCCTCCATTTTTAAATAATGTCTGAGGTTCTGTATTGTCTTGAGCTAGTGCTGCTATGGAAGTAAATGCCAAGAATAGTGTGATTGCGAAAATTGAAAGTTGTTCTCTCATTTTGTTGATAGTTTAATAGTAGGCTTAGTTTTGTTGGTTTAGTATTCAAAGATGATTCTGCTTAAGCCATCTTCGAAATCATCATCTTCGAAAGTGATTCGATTGTTGGTTTTGCCTCGAAAGTACCAGTCGTCAGTAAATTCATTGAGGAAAGAATTCGCTGGAAAGATCATGGAAAGTTCTGTTTCTCCATCGTCTCGAAATACCCGGTATGTGCCCGAGATTACCTGGCTGTTGCGAGAAGCTGTAACATTTCCGTCACTGGAAAAATTAAAGATGAAGCCGGAATAATCTGAGGTTTCATCCTTTCCATCTTCGATAAACTGAACCACACGCAGACCGGAATTTTGAACAAGGTCTTCTGTAAGCTCCGCCACACTTATATTGGATGAGGAGGAACTTCCATTTCCGTCTAGGTCACAGGAAAATAAACCTAGGATAAGAACGATTAGTAGGAGCCTGTTCATAGCTTGTTACTTTTTCAGCTGATTAATACTGAACAATCCCATTTTCAGCCCCACATTAAAGGTCAGACTATTCCCGGCATCAGGCACTCCTGGAGAGTTTTGAAATTTATCTCCCATGATTCGGTAACCGACACCCGCGTGAAGTCTTGCAAAACGGTGTAGATTGACTTCCACTTGCGCCCCTGGTTCTACAAAAAATGTCTTGCTTTCTTCGTAGTCAAAGTCTCTTCCCTCCTCGTCAATTTCCATCTCCATCATTCCTACCGCCAATGGCAGGGTCAAATGAACCAATTTGGAAGAATGTAAGGTGTATTCGATAAATCCACCTGCCTGATAGGCATCTACATGTGCTCGATTTGGAAGCATATTGGCAAAAGAAGCGGGACGCACCTGATTGATCATTTCCCCATAAAATCCCCCGAGGGTAACTTTGTCTTTTAAGACTACTCCGGCACGAAACTGGGCGAATCCCGCGCCTTCACCGGCGATTTGGGTCCATTGAAATCCTGGGGAGACCATAATCCCGATGTTGGAAAGGGAAAGCTTGTTTCCAAAGAGTGTTTCAGGTTCATCCTGAGCCAAAAGAGATCCGATACTTAAGCATGTGGCAAGGAAAATAACTAGCACTTTTTTCATAATAGTAATTGATTTGGTTTGATTTCAATCCCATTACGATATCACTTTATTGAAGCGTTGCCTGTGAATAGCAAAATATTTTAGACTGAGTTGTTGCTTTTCTATTTCTAAAAAAAATCACTTTATTCATAAATCAAACTAATACCATACATAATTAAATAGCAGACATAGTCATGAGAACACAACTATTCCATACATGGAAATTGGATATATACATTAAAAAAGTAACGAATTAAAAAAGAAAAAAGCGAACTGAGAGTATGACTCCCAGTTCGCTTTTTTTTCTGATCTACATTTTTATCGATCGGCTTCTGTCAAAACGGAAGTTTTTCTTTTTAGAAACTTTAATATTAAATAAAGCATCCCTGTAATCCCTGTCATAGCAATCAAATATGGATTAAACTGATCTCCATTTTTGATAAGTTCACCTGACACGTCGAAAGCACAAAAAATAGTAAACAAAGCAAAAAGTCCATTTTTCTCTTTGCTAAGCACCTTTTTCCAACTGAAAGAATACGCAGGCTTTACAAAACCGGAAAGCTTGGGCACAAATGCAGGCACTTTTTCAGACCAAGTCAAATAGGTTTTACCAAACTTTTTCCTCAAAAATTGCTCCTCTGCAAACATGATTCGCTCATAATAGACCCAATACATAAACGTAAATCCAATCATAAACCAAACGTGTCCGGTATAAACTGCCGGTCCAAGCCACATCAAAAAATTACCCAAATAAAGAGGATGCCTAACCAAGGAATAAATACCAGTTTGATTCAATGTATCTGCCACCTGTCCTTCCTTGGTATTGCGACCGGATGTATTCCTAGGAGTATGACCTACGGTATAAACTCTAATAAACAATCCCAATAACCCGACAGCTAATCCTGCTGCCAAAAAATAAGTATCCAACTCGGGACTATATAACGTGAATTCTTCGGGGTGAAGCTCTCTCCTTAAATACAACATCCATCCAATCACCAAAATGATCAATGGAAGAAAACTACGGTATCTAAACAACCAGTTTCCTTGTGATTCAAACTCTTCTTGTAAGGCCATTTTATATTTTTTGATACTATTCAAACTTCAATAGTAGGGATTTTTATGAACATTACTTAAGTCCAATAGTTATTCCCAATTATAATTTATCAAACCCATCACGAAACCATCACAGAAAACGGTTGCCTGCCTTAAAAACTATTTTATCGCACAAAGGCAACCAAATCCCCACCTTCCATCGTGATGCCTCTGAAATGAATTTACCCGATTCAAAAGAACTACAGGATCTAGTCAAGCTCTGCCGAAAAAACGACAGAAAAGCGCAGGAGCGGCTTTTCAAAATATCCTATCCCCTTGCCTTGACCGTGTGCAGACGATACACCCGCGACCTTGAAGAAGCACAATCGGTGGTCAATGAAGGCATGCTGAAAGTTTTTCGGGAGCTAGATCAGTATTCCCCCGATCTCTCATTTGGAGGATGGGTGAGGAGAATTATGGTCAATACTTCCATCGATCATTTTCGGCGGATTAAAAGGTATCTGGATCGATTTTCAGAGATCGACGGCGAAGAGTATGTCAATGATTTCGATGAGGATATTTTGGATAAAATCAGCGCGGAGGAGATTTTGACCCTGGTCAGCCAATTGCCTCCTGCCTATCAGATGGTCTTTTCGCTCTATGCGGTAGAAGGCTACACCCATCGAGAAATAGCCGAAAAACTGGGAATCTCTGAGGGCACTTCCAAGTCCAACTACTCCAAGGCAAGAGCCAAAATGCAAAAAGCCATCGCATCACTTTCCACCATTAAGCAGCAGCAACATGGATAAGCGAGATCAATTTGAAAAGAAAATAAAGGCGAAACTGGAAGAGGTGCCTATGCCTGATTTGGATCAGGCTTGGGAAAATTTTGCCCCAAATCTATCCCCTCCCACTCCTCCGATTTGGAAGCATTGGAGCATGCCTTACTTCTTTGCCTCCACATTGTTTTTGATCTCACTATGGTGGCATCAGCGGGATGAGATGACTATTTCTCCCCCAAAATCGCAACCCCTCTCTACGCTAACCTCCTCAGACACGCTCTATATCCGTGATACGGTGTATGTGGTAGACACGGTATATGTGGTGAAGCGGGTCGTCATCAACCAGGAAAACCAACTGGCCACGAGCTCACCTGATTCAGAATTTACAAGAAAGGCGATTGACAACAATCAAACTTCCAAGCCATTCAGCACCTTAACCAAGCAAAAGGAAACTCAGACTTATCAGGATTCGGTCAAAGGGAGTGGACAAAGATCAATCGAAGGCACATTCAATCCTCCTTCCACTGGCTCATCTTTAGTGGAAAAGAATTCCTCCAAATTATCAAACCAACTCTCCCAAGTACAAAAAACCGCTTCGGACTCAGTTCAATCCCAAGTTCAGGGAAGTCAGCAAGTGAGGAGAAGTATGGCGGCACCATCGGTCGGACCTGAGGAAAAAATAGAATTTCGACTGGAAAAAGAACTGGTGGTAGGCGACACGAGTAATCTGAGTAGCCCTCCCATTCCTGCCAAATCCAAACCAATGGTTCAACTTGAAGGAGTGACCTCCCTCCTTTTCCCCATCAGTCGCTTGGTGGAGTATTACAATCCTATTCAGTCGGGATTTCAAATCGGACTGGAATGGGATAGCGGTTGGGGAATCTACGCCGGTGCAATCCGAAGTCAGATGGAGGGCGAGCTGGACGATGAAGAAATCATGCTGCTAAGTCCGACCATCCTCTCCCAACTACCTAATGTACCTTCACCAATCAGTTCTTTGGACGAGATTTATGTGAAAAGCACCCAATGGTACTTTCCGCTTGAACTACGTTGGAGAAGCTTGTACTACAGCGGATTCAGTTTCGAAAGCAGCTTTGGACTCATGGCAAACTATCTCCAGCGACAGGATTTTACTTATGAGTTTGAAAATGACTTTGTAGAGGAATATCAGTTTGGCACTATCCAAAACCGTCAGTTTGGCATAAATCACCTTCGGGTTGGTTTTGGCACCAATTACCTTTTCTCCAAGCGTGTGGGAGTTTTCCTCAGGAGTCACTACTGGCTGCCAGTCGCCAGACAGGGAGTAATCAGAGATCGAATGCATGGATTAGAAATTAGCTCGGGGGTCAGCCTGCTTTTAGGAAAATAAAAAATCCTGAGGAGAGGCGTTTTCCAGATTAGTCAAATCCAAGAACACACCCCACCTCAGGATCAAAAACTCAGGATTCTCAAGCTACAGAGTTATCCAAAAGTATCGCATCCAGATCCTCTCCAGGCAGAGAAATGATTCGCTCGCTCACGGGATCCCATTCTATTTTTCGGCCGGTTTTGTAGGATAAGCCAGCCATGTGTGCGGTGATGGCTTCATCAAAACCCTCATTGATCCCGCAGCTTGGATTGCCTCCATTACGGATGCAACTCAGCCATTCGCGGATATGCAGGAAGGTAGAGTCCACTCGCTTTCCATCCCGATAGGTCCACAACAAGCCCTTGTTCGCAAAGTACTTGGCAGTGGCAGAAGTCACCGCGTCGACCCCTTCGGCAGTTGGGTCATATTGATAGATCGGAACCTGGGGATCGATCCGACCTTCTTTGATCAAATCCTGATATTTGGTAGAGCGCGGATCGGCGTAAATGGTCAGGATATTTCCCAACTCCATGCTCGCGTCGTGTCCCATCAGGACTGTGCCGCGGTCAAACTGATTGCCCAAAGTAGCGGAGTAAACCAATGACATCCCTTTTTCCTTGCCTTCTTCTTGGCTAGAACCGGTACTGAAGTCCGGAAAATCCATAGTAACCTGCATCACATCAGGCACATTTCGTCCGTCTCTGTGGGTGTAAATCCCTCCTGAAGCAGTGACATACTTGGGAATCCCCATTTTCAGCACACAGTTGATCCGATCGTAGTCGTGAGTCAGCAGGTCACCGGAAAGGCCGGAGCCATAAGCCCACCATTTTCTCCAACGGAAGAAATGCTCGGTATTGAAAGGAACCTCAGGCGCATTTCCCAAGAAGGCATTCCAATCGATCGTCTCAGGTGAGGCTTCGGGATGAATCTCGTATTGCCATGCTCCGTTGTCATCGTTTCGGTTGGTATTGGTGACGACCAAAGAAATGTGCCCAAGGGTATTTTTGGCAATCGCATCCTGAGCGGTCAAGAAGCTTAGGGTCTGCCTGTGCTGATGGCCTACGGCCAAAATGGCTCCCGGATTTTTTCGAACTGCTTCTCTTAGTAGGTAAGTCTCGGACACGGTATGTGTCATGGGCTTTTCTACATAGGCATGCACGCCAGCTTCTATCGCCGCCTGTGCCATGGGCGCATGCCAGTGGTCAGGAGTCGCAATGATGATGGCATCCACTTCCCCACTAGTGATCAAATCCATGTAATTTTCATAACGCTTGCATGGATTAGCCTCTGTATTGAAGGATTGAAGTGCTTTTTCTGCCCTTACATCAAAAATATCGCAGATGGCAGTCAGCTTGACATTCAGGTTTTCCTGTGCCAAAAAATCCTCCAATCGCTTGTCGTTGGGATCTTCTTGGGCTGACTTGGCCATGGATTCCATCCACTCTTGGGTAGCAAAACCCAAAGCCCGCATCAGTTGCTCTCCACGAATCCCAAATCCGATCAGTCCTATTCGAAGTGGGGCACCACTCATGGGACCGGAGGCTGGCGGAGCACTGGCTTTGATGTTCAGTTTCTCCAGCCAAAAGTCTTTTTCCAGTTTGGATTTTTTGGTCGTATCGATTCCTGCAGCCCATACCGCACCTAAAATCGGAACGCCTGCTAAGCTTTTGAGCAGATCTCGTCTGGAAAAAGCCGCAAATAGTTTTTTGTCAGTTGCCATGATTTTTGGGGATTAGTTGGGTTGGGTTTGAATTTCCTTTTTTGCAAAAAATCGCTCTAGACCAAAAGAGACAGAAGTCGGAAACAGAAAAATCACCAACAAGGCTGCCGCTTCAATTAGATTCTTTTTGACGATCCAGTAACTGCCCTCGGCAGGGCCCAATGGATAGCCCGGAAAAGGCGGGTGCGCCAAGTAATACATAAGCAAAAGACCAACACCAATCAGACTTGCCGCCTGCGTTTTGAAACCTAAAATCAGAGCCACGCCAACGATCAGCAGGGCTGCGATATTCAGGGTATCGATGGTAGAAATCATTGATTCACTTGCCAACGAATGAAAGAAAGACTCCATGTACGTAGCACTGAGCAGGTATCCTTTGGCTGTCCAGCCAGGACTATACAATTTGATGACTCCTTCGTACAGAAAATGCCATCCGATCAGCAGCCGGAGCAAAACCAGGACTCCGGTTTGGGCTGTGGTAAGGGGGGAAGTTTGGGTCATACCGTGGGTTGTTTTGGTTTAACGTCCACGATATTAGGCATCAAGCACTTGGTATTGCCTGATGTTTGTCAGGTAAAAAAGTGATTTAGAACGAGGTAATCTGATTGGATTTGAGGCGAATAGGTGTTTGAAAGTTCCTTCTAGTATGGGCCGCTTATTTATAAAAACGAGGTAGAAGATCAAATTTACCCAGATAGTATCTTTTAAAAAATCTTCATAAAAGCACCTTGACCCAACTTATTTAAGTTAAGCCATATCTGGAACCAGATTGCTCAGATTAGACCAAACTAATCGGTTCGATGAAAGAAATAAAATCAGCTTATAAAAATTAAAACTATTTTTTAGTTTCATCAGAAGATATTGTCTCCTATTTTCGAACACGTTTGGTCAATTGGCTTAACTCACTCCCATTTCTACCCTGCTTTTAGTATCTCTTCTGTTTGAAAGAACAGCCTGATGGATACACTTCCTTGACCAAATCAGTCCATCTACTTGGACGAAACTGCTCATGACCTGATTGAGCTGAGCATTCATATTTTCTATTCTTCTTAGTTTCAAAACCATCAGTAGCGTACATGCGACTCTTCAAACCTCTATTGACGGCCTTGTTTATTCTGCTATTGCAGACAGGCTTTTCCCAACAAATCCCCATTCCTTCCAATGCCCAACTCCGCTGGCATGCCTACGAGCAGACCATGTTTGTTCATCTAAGTCCTGCAGCCTGGCAAGGGCGAGAATATGACAACGGCAGCACGCCGCTTTCAGACATCAAGCTTTCCAAATTGGACACTGATCAATGGTGCCAAGTAGCCAAATCCTGGGGTGCAAAAATGATTGTCTTTGTCGCCAAGCATGCCGGAGGATTCTGCTGGTGGCAAACCAATACCACCGTATACGGCGTGAGAAATATCCCTTGGAAAAACGGTCAAGGCGATGTCCTGAAAGACCTAGCCGCCTCCACCGCCAAGTACGGCTTGGACCTCGGTATCTATGTCTACCCCGGAGATGAGCAGTGGGGCGCAGGAATCGGCAGTGGCGGGATCACCAAAGATCCCTCAAGGCAAGAGGAATACAATCGGGTATTTCGGCAGCAGCTCACCGAGGTACTGACTAAGTATGGCCCCATTACCGAGGTGTGGTTTGATGGCAACTGCCATATTCCGGTAGAGGATATTCTGCAAAAGCATGCCTCAGATGCAGTGATTTTTCAGGGAAAAATGGCCAATCTCCGATGGGTGGGAAATGAAGACGGTATCGCACCTTATCCCAACTGGTACACCCTAAACACCTCTGATCTCAAAACCGGAACCTCTACTGCGCTACATTCCGATCCAAACGGCGACGCCTACGCCCCTGTGGAAGTAGACGTACCGATGCTGAAAAACGGCGGCCACAAATGGTTTTGGGCACCGAATACGGACCACTTGCTGATGACGACAGAGCAATTCATGGATATGTACTACAAGTCGGTCGGCAGAGGCTCCGTATTGTTACTCAATTCCTCTCCGGATACCAGCGGAGTCATTCCCGATTCGCATGTGGAAGCCTATCAAAAATTTGGTACAGAGCTCTCCCGTCGATTTGGTACACCCATTCTTTCTAAAAGCGGAGATCAGGGAAGTGTGGAGTTGGTTTTCTCTCAGCCTACTGCGGTCAACCACCTCATTCTTCAAGAGGACCTGCGAAAAGGCCAACGGGTCAGAAGCTATTTGATTGAAGGGTTCAAGAGTGGAAAATGGCATCCGATCTACGAGGGCAAGTCCATTGGGCAAAAGAAAATCGATTACTTCCCTACCGAAACCGTCGAAAAACTGCGGGTAAGCCTTCTCGAATCCGTGGGGACGACCACACTCAAGGCTTCTGCCTTTTTCGTCGAAATGCCAGAAATCACTCAGGAAAACAAGGATGAAAAAACAATCATCGGCACCTGGGACGGCAATTCGTACGGCACCGAATGGCAGGAAGTCACGTTTGACCTGACACCGCACCTGAATCAAATCGGAGAGTATGAGGTCTACTTCAGCACGATTGCGTATGATTTTCAAAGCAAAGACCCAAGCGGCTTGGATATCGCCGACTGGAAGCTCGAGCTGTACGGTCGACCTGCACCTGAGGCCTTGCAGGTGCTTCCCCACGGAGGAGTTCGGATCACCAGAAGCCAGCAGACTTTGGATGAATTCCCCAGCAAACTAACCGTGAAAATCAAATCCAGACCCGCCAAATCCGTGGGGGACATCATCCTCAAGCGAATCACTTATTGATCGAGCTATGAAAAAATCATTCTTACTCGGCCTCGTGGCCCTTCCGTTTTCGTTGTTTTCCTGCCAAAAGATAGACCTCCAAGTCACACCTTCTTCAAACGACCTCATCTTTACCGAGCTTGCTACCAGCTGGGATGAAGGAATCCCGCTGGGAAATGCGACAGTGGGCGGGTTGATCTGGCAAAAAGATTCGGCACTTCGGATTTCTCTAGATCGCATTGACCTGTGGGATCTGCGGCCCACGGAAAACATCTGGGGAGAAAATTTCTCCTTCAAATGGGTGGAAGAGCAGGCCAAAAATGGTGACTACTTCGTCGTCCAACAGCAATTTGATGTGCCCTACGATAGAGATCCTGCACCTTCCAAAATCCCCGGTGCTGGGATGGAATTTGACCTGAGCGGAATAGGACCTGTGGACACCGTGAGGTTATTTTTGAACAATGCACTGAGTGAAATCACCTGGAAAAACGGTGCCTCGCTTAAAACCTTTGTCCATGCTACCAAACCCGTAGGATTTTTTGTAGCGACGGGGATGAAGGAAGACTTTTTACCCAAACTGGTGCCGCCCATTTACGAAAATCAAAATGAACAAGCCGGAGTGATCGACCCTGTCACCGGACAGTCTTTGCTCCGATTGGAATACAAACAAGGACCGGTCACCCAGGAAGGAAACAAGATCGTGTACCGGCAAAAAGGCTGGGGAGATTTCTCGTATGAAGTAGCCATTCAATACGAGCGAAAAGGCGAATTGCTCGTCGGAGTCTGGTCCATTACTTCTTCGATGGTCGCAGAAAAGGCAAGTGATCTGGTGGAGGCTTACCTCGGGGAAGGTGTTCAGCTAAATTATGAAGAGCACTTGAATTGGTGGGATGCCTTTTGGGCCAAATCAGCTGTTCAGCTACCGGATACGATTTTGCAAAAGCAGTACTACAACGAGCTGTACAAGTTTGGGTCTGTGGCCAGAGAAGACTCCTATCCCATCGCCCTTCAGGCCATCTGGACGGCGGACAATGGCAAGCTGCCCCCATGGAAAGGAGATTACCACCACGACCTCAACACCCAACTGAGCTATTGGCCTGCCTATGCAGGCAACTATTTACAGGAAGGCTATGGATATCTTAAGACCCTTTGGGAGCAGCGAGAAACGCATAAAAAATACACCAAAGCCTACTTTGGCACCTCCGGACTCAACGTGCCCGGCGTGACTACCCTGACCGGAGAACCCATGGGAGGCTGGATTCAGTATTCGTTTTCACCGACGGTTTCTTCCTGGTTGGCCCAGCATTTTTACCTCCATTGGAAGTATTCGGCGGATGAGGTATTTCTGAAAGATCGGGCTTACCCCTATATGAAAGACGTTGCCATCCATCTGGAGGAATTGACCCGGGTGGAAGAAGGACTGCGCACGCTCCCACTTTCCTCCAGTCCGGAGATCTTTGACAATTCCCGCCAAGCCTGGCTACCTTCGCTCTCCAACTATGACCTTTCCCTGATCAAATTCACCTTCAATGCTGCCGCTGAAATGGCCGAAGCGCTTCAGCTTTGGGAGGAAGTGGCCAAGTGGAAGTCGATTTTGACCGAGTTTCCGGAATACGATTTGGACGAACAGGGTGGCTTCACCTTTTCCAAAGGAATCCCCTATGCAAGTTCGCACCGCCACTTTTCCCACCTGATGGCTATTCACCCACTAGGATTAGTAGATGTGAGTAATGGGGTAAAAGACCAGCAAATTATCCGAGCCACCTTACAAAAGCTGAAAGAAGTAGGCCCATCTGCCTGGACAGGCTATTCCTACAGTTGGCTGGCCAATCTTCAGGCGCGAGCCTTGGATGGGGAAGGTGCTGCGCAGTCGCTCCGGGATTTTGCGACAGCTTTCTGCCTGAAAAACACCTTCCATGTCAATGGTGATCAGAGCAAAACAGGTAAGTCCAATTTTACTTACAGACCATTTACCTTGGAAGGCAATTTCGCTTTTGCCTCCGGGATTCAGGAGATGCTGATCCAAAGTCACACCGGCACGGTGCGGATCTTTCCGGCCATTCCTGCAAGCTGGGATGACGTGTCTTTCGAAAAGCTGCGTACCATGGGGGCATTTGTGGTTTCTGCTTCCCGCGAAAATGGAGCTACCAAAAAAGTTAAAATCCACTCCGAAAAAGGCGGTAAAATCCGTCTCATCAACCCTTTTGACAGCGATCAACCTAAGATCGGAAACAAAGCCTTCACCGTCAAAAACGGCGTAATTGAACTGGAAATGAAAGCCGGGGAAGAGGTGACGCTGGAAAGCTAACATCAGAAGTACCAAACCAGAAAAAGCAGTCGATAAGGCTGCTTATTTTGGTTTTTGAGGAGTTTCAAGCGAAAAATACCCAGTAGTGGGTATTTCGTCTTATTGATTTTTTCTGCTGTTTGAAATTCAATTTATGATAGGATAATTCTTTAAGGCATCTGTCAATTTTAAAAATATTGTTTAGCATATGAAAGACTCACAAACTACCATGCTTGAGCATTCGGAAATCAAAGTAAGACTGCTCAACACCTACATCAAAAAATACCTAAACATCCTTAGTAGAGCTCAAGGAATTGAAAAGGTTCACCTTTATGACCTCTTCTGCGGAGAAGGGATCTATGACAATGGAGGGGAAGGAAGTCCAGTTATTTTTCTTAAAGCCATTAAAGATGTGTATTACAGGAATCTAGCTGAGGGACAAAAAATAATTAAAGTTGATTGCGTGTTCAACGATATCGAGATTTGGAAGACTGATAAAGTACGATCGATTGTGGAAAGCAAAAAGTTGCATTACCCTGATTTCGGTGAGTTAAGGTTTCGAAATATTGACTACACTCAATCCATACCTTTAGTTGTGGATCAAATATCAAAATCCAAAAAATCTAAATCATTTGTTTTCATTGATCCTTATGGATACAAGGAGGTAAGAGCCAATCAAATCAAGTCAATTTTGGAGACTAAAAAGTCAGAGGTTTTATTGTTTCTTCCTACCCAATTTATGTTCAGATTTGAGAAAAAAGGGATTCCTGAGGCCTTGCAAGCGTTTATTGAAGATTTGGTACCTAGGGAAAAATGGCCAAACTCCCACACAGGAATAGATTTTATTGAAAACTTGAAATCAGCATTTAGGAGCTATTTGGGAAACAATTACTTTGTCGATACTTTCATCATCTCTCGAGAGATCAATCAATATTTTTGCCTCTTCTTTTTCACGAGTCATATCTATGGTTTTGATAAAATGTTAGAAGCAAAATGGGAAATAGATACAGAGCAAGGGAGAGGATGGACTTATAAAAATCCAGAAGCTCCTACTTTATTTACCCCAACTGTAACCACCAAAGTCAATAAACTAGAAATATTCTTTAGAGACTACTTAAAAGAACCGAGAACGAATGCTGAAATTTATGAAGCCACACTTCATCAAGGGTTTAGACCCACACATGCAGTCGAAGTATTGAAGGCTCTTGATTCTCAAAATCTTCTAAATGTGACATCGAATGACGGACTTAAAATCAGGAAAGGTTCGTATTACATCAATTATGGTGAATATTGCGATAGACCGAATCGAATATCCATCCAACTAATCTGACCCAAAATGGCACAAACCTCAATTGAATGGACCGAACTGACCTGGAATCCGGTCACTGGCTGCACCAAGATCTCCGCAGGCTGCAAATTCTGCTATGCGGAAGTGATGACCAAGCGCCTAAAGGCCATGGGGGTGGAGAAGTATCAAGCCGGATTCAAAAAGGTAAGAATCCATGAAGATGCTTTGGGTATTCCCTACACATGGAAGAAATCAAAAGTGGTCTTTGTCAATTCCATGTCAGACCTATTCCACAAGGATGTACCACTGGAATTTATCCAAAAGGTCTTTCACGTCATGAAAGACAATGGACAGCATGTCTTCCAAGTCTTGACCAAAAGAGCAGAGCGCTTGGCGGAAATCAGCCATCTCTTGCCTTGGGCACACAATATCTGGATGGGAGTTTCTGTAGAGGATGATCGAGTACTGGAGCGGATCGATTTCCTACGCCAAACAGGCGCTAAGGTGAAGTTCCTTTCCTGCGAACCGCTTATCGGACCTTTACCTAATCTGAACCTCAGCGGAATCGACTGGGTCATCGTCGGAGGAGAAAGTGGACATAATCCCCGCCCCATGGACTCCGAATGGGTCTTGGATATTCAGGAACAGTGTCAGTCCGCCAAAGTCGCCTTCTTCTTCAAACAATGGGGAGGTAAGAACAAAAAGAAAGCGGGCAGAGAACTAAATGGGCAGACTTTCGATGAGATGCCTATCAATGACTTGTATTAGTTTACTCATCCCGATGGGATGATATGTTTATAGAAAACAAAATGAAACGATTCCATTCGACCCCGATGGGGTCGTACCAATTCTTACTATGTCTATTTCTATAAACATTAGACCCATTCTGGGTCTTGGATATTAAGTAACAATGTCAGACTGCCAAAGTCCCGTTCTTCTTTAAGTAGTGGGGCGGCAAAACAAAAAGAAAGCGGGCAGAGAACTCAATGGGCAGACCTATGATGAGATGCCCGATGTGGAGTTGGAACGTTTTATTTAGAAATTAGAAAGTTGTTTAATTAGGTAGCGTCCCGAGAAGTGTGTAAGTGGTAGGAAAAGTTATTCTGGAATTTTTCGGCCCCTTCAAAGGCCTGGAAAAATTACGGAAATAACTTTTTCGGGATACCTTCACACACTTAAGCTATGAAA